>Ga0228711_1010213_pt1 | contig 12441 bp, 9 predicted proteins | sample MedpolnodulmetaG_2_FD_177996 | JGI IMG/M metagenome (GOLD analysis project Ga0228711, IMG submission 177996) | Root nodule microbial communities from Medicago polymorpha collected in Santa Monica, California, United States - brown nodules | ecosystem: Host-associated > Plants > Roots > Nodule...
GTCACGTAGACGTAGTCCACGTTTTAGTACTTCCAATTCATTCTGCAATTGTTTTCTTGGCATGCAGACGAGGTCATTGATGATGATGGAGTTGGTGGTAACTTCAATTTGGAGACCGATCTGGACAGACAGGGGAGTGATTCAGAATGATAATCAACCGTGTATGGGAGGTTATGGTTTAAATGAAGATGTGGATCACTTGTTCGTCAAATTTGGTTTTTTAACAGAATTCGCTCATTGCTTTTATATTTGCTCGAATCTGTTACCGTAATTCCGTGTGTACTATCAAGTCAACTTGTACATTTCGTATATTTAGGTGACTTTTCAAAGCAAAACTCGTTTGACTCTGAACATTGTCTTACTCCCCTGTGTTTGAGTCATTTGAAAAGAAAGAAAATACGCTTATCATCACAAGGAGGAAATTTTGTCAACTTTATGTGATAAAATAAAGCTTCAGTATTTTTTATAGTTGAAAGCGAGATATACAACTTTTATTTTTGACTACCTCTAATAGAGTAGAATACATTTCAATAGCAAAAATTGCCCACTAGTTATTTTTTTTAACTCCTTTAAAAAAAAAGTTATATTTTTGAACAAAATCTGTTAAATATTTTTTTATTCGTCTACCAAATCATTTTTTGATCTAATATTTTTTTTATCTAAACCTTAAGGCTCTGTTTGGATAACTTAAAATCAACGGAGCGGAATGGAATGGAGTGGGATGGAATGGTGTGGAATGGAACAAAGATTCCATTCCATTGTTTTTTTATTTCATAACGGAGAGGAACAAATTTTCCACTCCGTTGTTTGAATAGTGGACGGAACAAAATGATTATATATTTTTCATTCCAATTTTAACCTTGATTTAAAAAATATTAATATGTTGAATTCTCCACTTGACTCGATCAACACACTTCACATATATAAACATGGACATTATGTTTTCAAGCTCTCCTTTTCCTGTCAAGGTCCTTAGAAAAATAAACAATTTTGAATCAATATTGAATATCTAATTTGAATTATGGTGTTGTTCTTTATATATGCAACATTGAAGACCATGTAGGATACCACAATATTCCAAGCGGCACAGTTAGGATTCATGTCCAGTCTAACAAATATATGCATCACCAAAGAATAAAAATAAATGAAGTTATTGTTCAAAAAAATCGAAGTTATGAAAGATAAAAAAAAAAATGAAGTTAAGAATTGAATCAAGATTACTGTCACTTTCACCTATCCACTGAACACAATTTTATTAGCCAACAACAGACGGTGAAGAGTTGCAGAAGGAAGGATGCATATGGACAGAAGAAGAAGAAACGGTGAAGAGGAGAAAAGAGGGAAGAAGCAGCGGTTTATGAAATAGAAAAAATAGGGATAAGATTGTAATTGATTTATTAATGTACTCCATTCCATTGCATACACCCCAATTTGGGAGGAATGAAAAATTGAAGAAATGAGTGGTATTAGATGGAATGGGTTCCATCACATTCCATTCCATCCATTTTTTACAAAACCAAACAATGGAACCTGACTGTATTCCACACCATTCCATTCCATTCCACCACTTTCCATCACAGCTTAAATATTTATTTTACGCTACCTATATACCTTCAAAACCTATTCAATACAACACAATTCCTTTTCGCGCGCCCGATTCACTGAGTTTCCCATCACCTCTCACAAACCCTTGATGAGAACAACGATGAAGCAATTTCATCCTTCTAGGGTTTCGGAATCTCTCGATTCCATGGATGCTTTCTATGATTCCTCTTCATATCATCAATTGCACAAGTCTCTCGGTTTATGTGATACGATCTTATCCTATCTTTTTTTCCTGAAAATTTTGAATTATGTCTAGATTCTGAAATTTTTTTGTTTTCTTTTTTGTATTGATCAAATTAATTGTTTGGATAAGTTTTTTGTTTGGTTCTTCTGGTTGCGATCATGATACTTTTTGTTGATTTATTAAAGTTGAAATTGATTGTGTAAGAAACACGGTTTAAATCATTGTCGAATTGCGATGATGCATGTTGCGGAGAATCACGATCAAATGTTGTAACCACAATCGTGTTGTGATTGCAGAGTCAAGGCCAAAATTGTGAACGTGGATTTTTTAAAAACCCTAATTAAGATATCAAAAAGTTTTTGCTACTATTTGAAGTTATTTATTATATGAATATACTATGTTTTGCCATTTAAGATTTGAATTGAGAGTTAGAATGAAACCCTAGAACTGTGTTTGGAATCATCAAAAGAATTTAATGTGGAGATAGATTCTCCTCAAATTGAACAAGATTTGTATTGATTACTTATTTAATTAACTAAAATCAGAAGGGTTTCAAAGTCAAATCAATTTGTTGTTTTTAACTTTCCAAAAGATACTTGTCATGCTTGAGTCAGGCCAGGTGCCACTTATATTCGACTTACCGGTTTGAGTGTCCTGATTTGTCGAGGATACTTGTCATGTACTCGACCTTCTTGTTTTTCTCTCCAATAAAAAATTAACATTTTAATTCTGTTATGGTTTCCATGATAACTGTTTTTCTCTAAGCCAACTAACTTAATATATTTACAGTTTCCTCTGTAGACAAAGTCAAGGCAAAGGATTTCTCTAGTAATCCTTACATTAATGTTGATGGAGTTGGGGGCAACACGCCGGGAAACTCGTTTGCTAAACTTCATACACATGAGAATTCTGTTGAACCTAAGACAGAGGATACCAGTGGTGATGTATATTTGTCGCTGTCACGTCAGGTAGATCATGTCTCATTAGGGTTTCAATCCAGTGTATTGTAACCTCTATTTGTGAGTTTATATCCTAAGGCAGGGATTTAATTGCTGGACTAATCTACGTTCAACGTTTTTTGCAGAATGAATCAGCTGGCATTAATTTAGAGGGTGATGAATGTGTGAAAAAAAGTACTACTCCATCAAGAATTCTATTAACAAGCTTCCCAGCGTAAGTACAAAAATTATTTCTTCATTTTGTAATAGTTAGGCATAGATAACTCTCGATACAGAAGCATTGACTTTGATATTATTCTCTGCTTTGTACTTTATGATTTTGTTTGCCATTGCATGGCATATGTCATCTATAGTTCATTATCTTTTATGCGTGGTTCTGAGATGTTTGGCTTCAGATTTCTTGGCCTAATTGTTGAAAATATGTTTTTGATTCCGTCAATCCCATGTAATAGTATTTCACGTTTCCAAGATACAATACAGTAGAAAAATGCAGGGTCTAAGTTATCATTTTGGTGTTTTTAAATTTCTGTCATCGTGGTTAGAGTGGACGTAAAATCACTTGATATCTTGTGCATAACTTTATGATGCAAATGAGTTCTCTTGGACTAGTCATAATCTTTTTTTTTGGGACAGTGTGTTCCAAAATGCAAACGCTGTCTGGTTGCTAATTCTAGCATTTCATATTTGAAACAGTTTTCCGGAGCATTTTGACAAATTATATTATCCAAAAGGGGACCTGGATGCTGTTTCCCTAAGTAAGGGAGATGTTGATCTATTACAACCAGATACATGTATCAATGACACGATCATCGATTTTTACCTTCTGTAAGTTTGTATATGCATGTTTTCCTTTTGGAGGTTACATTGTTTGCCTTCTGTAATTTTGTTCTAAATTTTGTTTGTCACTTCATTAAGAATGTCTTTTAAACCGTTTTGTCTTCTTTGGTTGCATTTAGTTCTTATATTATTATTATGAACCTTAGAACATTCATCTTTTCTCTTTAGTTATTTGGTTATTATTTTTTTATTTATTTTATTAAAAGTAGGTGCATTCATATGATGTTATAAATGAATTTTAGAGATGAAAATTTATAACCATATGTGGTGCACTTATAAAGAAAATGATAAAAAGGACTTTCAATATAAAGATAATGTTAAACATGTGGCAAATATAAATAAAAAAACAATCTGGATCCTGATATACATTGTAACTAGTAAAACATGGGTGTAACTGTTTCAAAAATCTCAATTTCTACAGATATCTGAAGAATAAGATACAAGAGAAGGAAAGGGTTAGGTTCCACTTTTTCAATAGTTTTTTCTTTCGAAAGCTGGCTGATTTGGACAGAAATCCCCACAAAGCTTGTGACGGCGAATCTGCATTTAAACGTGTTTGTAAATGGACAAGAAAAGTTAATTTATTTGAAAAAGATTTTGTTTTCATGCCTGTGAACTTCAAGTAAGTAACCATCAAACTTTTACTTCTTTGTTTAATTTGTATTTGTATTGATGTTTTGATTGGAATTCAATTTTGGCCATGTTGGCAGACATCACTGGAGCTTAATAGTAATTTGTAATCCTGGCGAAGTGGTTAATATTAATGGTGAGTTTTTGTCTTTTTCAAATCAAATCCTTTCTTTTAAACATATTTATTCTCAGAGAGTATGTTATGATGCATATTGCAGACAAAGAGCCGGAAAAGTCACTTAGGCTACCCTGTATACTGCATATGGATTCTATCAAGGGATATCATAGTGGTCTGAAAGATCTTGTGCAAAGGTATTTTTGAGCTTCTCAATGACACTTGCCTTAAATTTGCTTCACTTTCTCTTATCAGTGTCCATTTTGTCAACTATTACTTTGCTACTCCGTAAATTTATTTGTATTATCTCTTTAAAAGAATAACTCAGTGAGCTATTTATTGACTTATCATCTGAAATTGACAGTTATTTGTGTGAAGAATGGCAAGAGAGGAAGAAGGGTACATGTGGAGAAGACCTCTCATCAAGATTCTTGAATATGCGTTTTCTCCAAGCTGCGGTATTACTTGTTTACATTTTCACAGCATGCTGGTTAAAACCAGAGACAAATATTCTTTCGTTGAACATTTCTTTTTGTTGAATGAAACAAATTTCAGTTTTATTTGCCAGAAAATAGATTCTACGTCATTTGGTAAACCACTACAAAAGTGGCTGGTTTCTATTGCAAAATTGTTTTCAATAGTTATTGATGAATGCTAGTCTTTTCATTCTCTGTTAAATTGAGGCCTAATGATTTTTATTTATGTTTTAGGAATTAAGTCAATTGAGAGTGCAATCTTACTGTTTGATAATTTACCCCATTTATTATTATTTATATAAGGGGAGGGGGTACTAGGCCATAAATTCCTCATTGGAGATTCAAACTCTGCCCCTTTGGGTTACAATTATTTTACTCAAAACTTACCAATTAAAATATCAAATTCAAAATTCCCAATATTTTCCCCATACTTTGTTGTCTTGTTGAATTTATTTCTCACTTTTCTCTAGCTTATGATTAGTTGACTTAGACCTTTCTATATTTTCCATTTGATGGTGTTTTCAATAATGTTTTGTGACTGAATGTCCTTGACAGGTACCACAGCAGGAAAACAAATATGATTGTGGCCTCTTTTTGCTTCATTATCTAGAGCTCTTCCTGGCTGAAGTTCCATTTAATTTCAACCCTTTGATACTAAGCAAGTTCTCCAACTTTGTAAGTGGTTTTCATGGTTGACTTTTTTTTTCTTTCCAAAACATTTTGAACTTCATCTGAATCTTTTTCATATTGCCAATTTACGTAGCATCTATCCCAGTTATTTTGTTCCGCACCTTATAACATTTCAATAAGTAATTTCTTATATTTAACCTAACATATTTTGTATTTTTCTAGCTCAATTTGGACTGGTTTCCACCTGCGGAGTCGTATTTCAAACGAATACTTATCCAAAGGTTAATATTTGAGCTGGTGAAAAACCATGACAATGAAGGCTTTTCCCATGACAATGTTGATGACCACCACCACTCAGAATATAATGACAACAAGATTGGTCATTTAGTCAATGGGGAGGCATCAACTTCCCATGCTGGCCGGGGAATAGAAATGGCTCCATCTTTTGATACTTCTAGTATGGTTCTTAAGGATCATTTTGAACCAGAAGCTACACCGGGAACTTCACTGAGACATTGCCAATCTTTTGACAAGCGATCATCTAATCACTGTTTCAATGGTTCAATATTTAAAATGGAGGTACGCACCATGTTTTTTCTGTTGTATCATATTGAGACTTTTTTTAACTTCCCATTTTCATGTGGCTCTTCCTTCATTTTGGCTTCATCACGATGTTATATGGGTTTGACTTTATTACTATGCCCTTCAATTCATAGTTTGTTATGTTAGCAAAAATTGTGCCCGCGGTATTATTCTGCCAAATCTAAACAGTAACTGTCACTTTGCTGTGAAATCTATAGATGATTTCTGCGTTAAAACTTAAAATGTCACAATGATACAAATACATCACTTACCAATACCATAGTGTGCAAACTAATTATAGGAAAAAAGGGTGGTCTTTGTGGTCGGTGGAATAAATTAATATTGCTATACACTATTTAATCTATGTAGTTTTACTTTGTGCTCGACTTTATGGTTGTGTAAGAGTTCTCTTCATTTTATCCAAGTTTAATAAGAAAATATTCTGTGATTAGTCAAAGCACAAATGGTGCAGTCTAATATTACCTAGTTTTTATCACCACACACTTAAAGATGTATTTATTTATTTTATTCTCAAAACATTTATCGAGCTGCATGGATTTCATCCGAACATATTTCACTTGTGATGCTAGAGATTGTTTGAACATTTCTCGTTTGGACTAAACAGACAAGGGAATTTTTGTTAATAGAACTGATCACAAGGGGAATGTGGTTATAAAAACAACAAAAAGGGGCAAAGTGACAAAGTGACAAAGTCTAAACGCATAATGGCTTCACTAATTTTCGTGCTTTTTTTTTTCTTTATATTTTCACAGGAAGATATGGATCCCAAGTCGCATCGTCAATCAGAGCATGTAAAGGCTAAGGCATCTCTAGATACATCAAGCAGTTCATTGGATGATTCAGATGACGTAGAGATAATTAAAAATCTCCCGGTTAAAAAAGAATCAAGATCAAATTGGATGTTCGTAGAAAACCTTCGGCCTTTACAAGATATGAATAATTCTGCTGCTATTTTCACTTTACCAGATTTGAATGATCCAGTAGAGTTCACGGAAACTTCCCCAGTTAAAAATGAATCAAGATCATCGCTTGAAGATGGACGTAGAGAAAAAAAATGCAAGTCCATAGAAAAGCTTGAGCATTTGCCGGATATGAATGATTCTGTTGATTCTGCTACTACTCTCAATTTGCCTGTTAAAAAAGAATCAACGTATTTGATGTCCATCGAAAATATTCGGCTTTTACTACAAGAAATGCATTGGAATCAACACTTGTCCCCAACTCTACAATTGCATCATGTTTCTGATGATGCAGTACACAACAAGGTCATCAATGATGCTGATGTTCAGATTATTGACAGCCTAAATCTTGATTTTTTGAAGGAGCGACCTACAAAGAAGAGGCGGCATATGTCTCCTTGGGTGGAAGTCATGGAATTCTGAATCCTAACTTATTTTATCTTCATATGATTTTGCAACATGTAAATGGTGACAAGCAGTAGTGATTACTTATATATTGCCTTGCTCTTCAGTTAGTTTAGGGTACACTGCGTTTGGAATAGATGAAAACATGTTTTATATTTTATTTTAGGTTAATTTTGTCTTATGTTTAGCGTTATCAATGAATTCTGAGTTTTTCTTTTATACTTTTCAACAAACTAGTATTGTAAGAGACATTTTTAGTTGAAATTCATTCCACAATTCCATCCAAACCCTTGAGATTTTCTGTCTTTCTTATCATTCCACATTTGTTTGTTTTGTTCGTAGGATTCTCTATTTTTTCTCAATATGATAAACTTCAATGTTAAACGACTTCCTATTATTCATTAACCAAAAACGTTAATTTTTAACTGAATTCTTGTTCTCTGTTTTTATTCTACTCCTATTCATATATTCAATTTGTTCATATTCATTTGTTTACGGTGTATGTGTTCACGTTATAATTTTTTTAGTTTCTCATAGATTTTTTAGTGGAAGTAATCTTATTCGAAGTATGTCGAGTACTAAACATAGTTTGCGTTCATGTTATATTTATTGCTTGTATAGATGACTTGCGTTTGGATGATTTGAAAAGAACTCAACAATATGCCTTTTTTCGTAAAAATGAAAGCAATGTTGGTCATATTCTTGATGATATAAAATTACAATCTTAGTAGTGGTTTAAAATGAAGACCGAAAGTTTTGATTTTGAATTAAATCAGTGGTTGATCAATCCTCTTGGATGCTTTGGCTATTGATCCATGATCATTATGCTACTTGAAGGAGGGTATTGGTAACTTGTTAGTAGGGTATTGGTGGTTTTGGTGTCTCGTGTCTACTTATATTGATTTCAATGGTAATTTTGGCTAGCTATTTTTGGTTTGTGGTTTTGTTGGTTATTTGTAAGATTAATCCTTAGTGGCAAGGTAGTCAAAAACGAGTGTCGGGTCATAGGATCGTCTGATCTTACATGTCACAGCCTCGTCGGCGTGCTCCGTTCTTGTTCTTGCTCTGTTCTTATTCTAGGTCGATTTTGTGCGTTTTGCAGTCAGGATCGAGTTCTTGCACACAAGAACATAATGAAAAACGAGTTAGGTTGGAAAAATTGAAATCGGGCTTTGCGAACTGGATCGGGTCGAAATTAAACCTGGTTCCCTATCTATACTTATGACCCGGATCCTCATTCTTTCTCTTCTCCCCTTCACGAAAAAACCCTAACCGAAAACGGTCGTCGTGTTCCCTTTCTTCATTCTTCCGTTCTCAGCTTCAAAACGGCCGTCGTCGTTGCCTTTCTCCCTCCGTCGTGTTTCGAAACAACCTTAACCAAGAGCGACGGCCATGTCTCTGTTTCACGAACGACGGTCATGTTCCCTTTTCCGGCAAAGTTCTCACCGTCGTTCACTCTCTTCCCTCACCTAAACCCGTTTTCCTTTTCTTCTCCATAACCCATTACTCTGTTTTCGTTTTTTTCCTCCCTTAACTTGTTTTTCACATACCTTCTATAATGGTTTCAACATGGCAGTATGTTGTTTCTATTAAAGGAGGAACAAGAAGAAAGGTGAAGTGTAAATTCTGTGAGTGTTCTTTTATTAAAGGTGCATACATAGTGAGGCATCATTTGACTGGAACTGTTAGAGATGTTCAACCTTGTCGAATGGTTCCTCCGGATGTCAAGAATGCTATGCAGTTTCTGATTTGACTGGAACTAATAGATAGGGAACCAGTAGAGATGAAGAGGGAGTTGGTAGAGATGATGAACTTATTTTTAACCTAGTAGTTATGATTTAGTAAGTTATTTTGTTTTTGTATTGTATTATAATTATTATGTAGTTTTTAATTTTGTAAGTTATTTTGTAAGCTATGATGTTTTTAAAGGTGGTTAATTTTTAAGTTGTGTTGTTATTGTATTATAATTTTGATGTTTTTGTGTGTGTGTGAAGTTACAACTTTGTCTTTAAGTGGGTTCTTACGAACTGTGTTACGTTTCATATGTTTGCGTCCCTTCACAAGGCAATCAAACATACGTAGGATCTCGATCCTGACTACATTGCTTAGTGGTAAATCTTGCATTTTGTTGGTTTGTGATTTCAATAGTTTTATTAATTTATTTTGAATTTTTCAAAAAAAAATAAGAAAGAGTTTAGACTGAATTGAGTAGTACTTTTGTAACGAAGGTCAATGTAGCTTTCAAAAAATTTAATTTTTTTTATAAAATTGTGACATTCATGTAAATGCTTTGCCTATTCCTTAAGTATATTGATTCAATAAATTCTTAAAACACAATCTTCAAAAGTGGAAAGAAAGAAAGAAAAAAAAAAGAAAGGTACATGAAAACTCTCAATTAATAACATTAAAAATCCATCGCTATTATCTCAAACAATCCTAAGAAACTAATTGATGGCTGTCCTGAGCTTAAAAAAAGAAAATGCAAAGTAAATTGTCACATAACTCTACTACTATAGTTTTATGCATATATAAAGACAACTCTGCCCTTAATATTAATGTTTTTTGTTATAAAAAGAGATCTATATAGAAAAGACCACTACTCTCCAAAAATATTATCTTCATTCAGAAGTTGCTCTTTTTGATTTTGACCCAGAAATCCAAGCAAACCACCTCGATGCAACTCCCTCACGTTGCCTCTCTTGTTCTAGTCGACCACCACCACGTTCTCTTTCCCTCCCTATCTCCCTACTCAAAAACTTACTCATTCCTGCCATGTCCGAGACGGTCCTCAAATTCCTTTCACCCCTCCCACCACCACCAAAACCATTTTCTATCTCATCATCAAGAATATCACGATTACGCTCGACCATTGTTCTCCTTCCCCTATGTGTGATGTTCAACTGTGAAGAGGAACCCTCACTAATGATCCCATCAAATGTTAAGTAAAGCATGTCACACGATTTAGAATTGATCGATCGTTGGTGGACCCTACTATGTGAATTATAAGTAGGGGACAAAATTATTTGGTGATCTAACCTATGTTCTCCAATGACACCCTCACTCCTTGTATTTCTAGAATTATTACTATCGAAAGACCTCCTAAATGGTGATACTTCGTTATTCTCCAAAGCATTTATTTGTAACAAACCACTGTCCCTCTCTTCCATTGAAGACACTTGTTGTGAACCTACATTTTCATTTTCATGTTGTGGCACATTGTCGTTAATATTATTACCTCGTTCGATGTTTGATGACAATGATTCTTCCTCAGTGTTTTGTCGTTGAGGAAGAACAATGTCATCAGGGTTCACCTTATAGCGACACAACGGGCACGAGGAATGTTCATCAAGCCACATGTCAACACATTCCATGTGGAAAGCATGTTTGCATTTTGGCAATAACCTAAGTACCTCGGGATCCTCAAACCCGTTGAGACAAACAGCACATTCGAGTCCATTTTTTTGGCCTGTCAATGACCCAAACTTAAAAACCGGCAATGATTCCACAACCGTGCGTTCGATTCCAGAGTTTTTCCTCTTATGCAAATGTGATTCTCCATTGGGATTCGCGTTGCTAGCAACGGGCATATTTGCACCGTTGCAGTGTTTGGCGTAGAGGAGGAGTAGCAACACGAGGAAAAATGTGGTTGTTAAAACGCCTACTATCACTGCAGTGCTAGGTTTGAAGGCAACAGAGTTCCTCTCCCTATCATTGGAGCTCTCGCTTGATGATACCGGTGGTGGTGGGGATGACGTGGTGGCGCCATTGTCATCTTCGAGACTAGGAATTGCTTCATTTTCTTTTGAATTGTGATTTTCGGCGCTTGCGATTAGAATGAGTGTGGTGGTGACGGTGACAACGATGATGGGGAAGAAGGGAAAAAATGTGACGCTGCATGGATTGAAAGAAGGTGCACCACCCATGTCATGTGCAAAGTGATGCTTCGTTTTCTGTTTTTGGAGTTTGACATTGGAACGCTAAAGAGACGAGGAAGGCGTGGTTGTTGTTTTGAACGAGGATACCGTGTAGAAAGTGGCTATATTGGGAAACATTCTATGGTAGCAATTCACTGCAAAAATGTACATTTATATAAAGAGTAAGATACAAAATTACAAGCATCTACATAAATTATGTCAAATATTTTAACTGCTGATAGATAAATTTTATTAAAAATATAACCTCAATAATCAAGTAACTTTCCATTAAGAATCAATCAAATATTTGAATCAAATCAGTCTAGAATCGTTTTGGTCCATCACAAAAACAATTAGACTCTCGAGATATGATAAGAGAAATGATATGTATACATGCTTCATATGTAGGTGTCTTTCCTGGGGGTGACCGAGATTCGAACCCCGGACCTTGTATATATTATGCATTATCCTTATCAACTGAGTTAAGCTCACGAGGAATATGTAAGTGTCTAAACGCCTCATATAAATTACATCTAAAGGAAGGAACTTTGAAAAACCAAATAAATATACCCTATAGTTGAATTTAAAATTTCATTCTACCTAATATCTTTTTTCCTTTTAAATCATTCTAACTTTTTTTTTTTAGGGAATTAAATCATTCTACCTCTAATTAACTATTGAGCTATTCCTTGTAAAAAAAAAGATAATAAAAAACCATTGAGCTATTCTTTATCTTTTTTCTTTTTAAATCATTCTACCTCTAATTAACTATTGAGTCTAACTAATTACCTTTTAATGTCAGTGGGTCTTCTCCACTCTACATATGTCAAAAAACGATAAGGCTCTGTTTGAGAGTTCGGGGAGGAATGGAGCGGAGAGCTTTGAGGATGAGAGTGGATGAAAAAATAGAAAAATCTTTCAAATTTTTTAAAGAGTGTTTTTTGTAGATAATGATAAATAAATATTTATAATTAACATATTTTAATTTGAGAGTATTATAACAAAATAGAATATATTTACAAATTTCATCTAAACCCCCAAACCCCTCCAATAAAATTTCAGAGTTCCTCCAAATAAAAAAGATTTGGTACATGAAGAAAAAAAAAAAAACACCAAAAAAATTT
>Ga0228711_1010217_pt1 | contig 12438 bp, 13 predicted proteins | sample MedpolnodulmetaG_2_FD_177996 | JGI IMG/M metagenome (GOLD analysis project Ga0228711, IMG submission 177996) | Root nodule microbial communities from Medicago polymorpha collected in Santa Monica, California, United States - brown nodules | ecosystem: Host-associated > Plants > Roots > Nodule...
AAAAAAAAAAAAGCACTCTATCTATGTGTGTATTTTTCCTTTATAAATTATAATACTCAACAAGATGCAAATAAAATTTAAACGTTAAATATCTCCTAAAAGAGTATGTCTTATATAAGTTTAACAAAATGACGTAGCTTAACCTTGATAAATGAAACTTCTGGCTGAAATATTTTATCAGTGCACCTCTATAATTTTAAAAATCCTTTTAATATTTTGGGAACATATGAAACAATCAAAATATTGTATCAGTAGGATGGATCAACTGATTTTCTACCTCAAAAACGGTTCAAACAACACCAAAAACACCTCTAAAATCAAATAATACATGTCTATGTAAAAATTATACAATAAAATTATTATTAATCAATATAATTAATACCAAAAAATTACACGAACTAGTGATGATACACCCATGTCATAATGTTATAATTAATTTTTGATGAAGCATAAAACTATTATACAACGAAGTTACTGTTAGAGTAATAAAGCACACAATCAAATTACACAAATACTACAAACTAGTGCATCTGTCAACACTCATGGTTTCAGCATCCTTTGGCCTAGTTTCCTGCATGTTTTGCATAAATGTGGAAGGTTACATACTGAGACAATATTTTGGCTTTTCAACTTGACATCATATGAACTGTCTAGAAGTGAAAATGTACTGGAGAATCAACAGAGATGGAATACTCACATTACTGTCTCAAGAATCCAACTTTTCGTTTTGTTGAGCATATCCCAATAAGAATAAGAGTTAGCCTCCTCACCATAAATGACTTGTGCCGTCGTATACACCCTCTGCTGACCCCTGGTTAATAAATCGAAAGAAAATTCATTTCAGAAGTAAAATCCCAGCGCACATCCAAAATTCAAATAATTGAACCGAACCACACTCAATATAAGTACCTGATCGCATCGTTTGCGACCTTCAGGAGCTGCTTGTTCATGTAATACCCGGTTATTGTTTATTAGGACACAAACGAAGTGATTTTCTATAAGATGAGAGACAACAACTATACCTCTATATAAGCTTCATCAAACACATCACTAGAGGAATTATCATTTACAACCTGCATCATGGTTTCAGTTTAAGAAAATATACATGATAGAACACGTAAAATGAACAAAGTAATTTAGTATATTAATAAAGGACCTTGCTAACCATGTCTGTATAATCGTTCAATATAATCTTGCATTCTCTAAGGAAAAAATTGCAAAAAAGCTTCAAATACCGGACTTTTTTCTTCTCCTCGTCACTAAAGGAAGTATCATGCTCTATGAATTTTAGAGCCTGCAATTTGGTTTCAGTTTAATAAAAAATAAATGACAGAACACACAAAATAAACATGGTAATTTAATTTTGTATATTATTATACTGATAAAGATGAGCTTAGAGGCCATAAAATGGTGGAATAACAAAATGGAAGAGATACACCAGAGTTGAAGACTTCAAACAAGAGCACTATATATGCTCCTAACCCGAGAGAGACTCTCTTAACCAACTCTAACAATATTTTTGAATCCCTTCTCCACCACCCATCACCTTCCCCCCAACCCCACCTTCCTTCCCCTAGTGCACTCCTTCCAGAAACTGGGCCTATGAAGATTTTACACACCGCTTGGCTCACGATGGACCATAGGCCCAAGTGTCCTATCACTGCCTCCCTATACAGAAATAGCATTGTCCTCAAGGCTTAGAGAACTCACCATGATCTCTTCCTTCATTGTTAGTTTCATTGCAGGGCATCAGTTGTCACTACCTTCATGCCTTCTTCCCTCAATAAACTACGTAACAAGTACGGCTGAAGTTCGGGTTGAATGTGTTGCACCCCCTCTGTACTCCCATCCAACGTAAATTGCCCCTCTAATTCCACTCCTTCCCCAGCCACAGGAAACAAAGTATCATTTCCTTCCAATCGAGTAACACCTTCCCAAGCTTTTTTAACCACGCCACTCCCGAACATGTTCACAGCATCTAGTTCCATCACATACACAACCACCACAGCCGTAAAGCTTACTAAGTGGACTTCTAGCTTCAAACACTTCCACGTCGTAGACACCTGCTGACCATCGCCCAACCTAACTCTCCCGGAAATTGTCATCACTTCGGACAAAATGAAATTGTGGCGCACACCTGGGTCTACCAAAACGACAATTGGTATATCCATCAAGCTTCCCATAAATATTACGACAGAATCAGTGTTCTTAGGATTATTGGCTTCCGTTATATCAACTAACCCCATGGTGTTGCATTTGAATGTGTAAGCATCCTCATCTCTTTTTGTCTCAAGTGCTTGCACCTCCCCTACTTCATTTGCAGCCTCATTGTCACCCAAAATCATTAAGCGAAGCTGCTTCTCTGTACACTGATGTGATGTGTGATAGTGCTCCCCCACACAGGAAACAATGAATGCGAGCTTTGTGATCCATCAGCTTTGAGTACAGGTGTTAAATCCCCTGTTGAGATCGCTCGCATTTCCTCATTGCGACTCATCTTTGCTTGTTGGCAGTAGTTGAACATTGGATGAATCCCCTTCAAACAGATTCCCTGAAGGTGTGCCGGTCCAACATTTCCTCTTGTTCCGTAATTTCCTTCGTTTCGATCTCGGTTAATAGATGACTCAATACTTCCCTTACTATGGGACTCATTCCAACCTTTTCCCCTCCAATGACGTGATTTTGAGGATTAAGGGTTTAAACCCTCAATCGAATCCCTAGTCAAAGTCCTCCAACAAAATACCCTAGTATTGCTCCTTCGAGAGACAACCCACTAGCGAGGACACATGATTGAAATTCGTGATAAACTCGTCCACATTGTCGTCTTGTTGCAAGTCCATCAGTTGTTCAAAAGGATTAGCTTAGCTTTGATTGACCAAAGTTTGCTTCAATTTCAACCATGTCGGTTCATCTTCCATTCAATGACTTCTAACCAGAGAGATAAGCCAAATTAAAGTCAAAGACTTCTAAACAGAGAGAAACTATGTTCCCTAACCAGATTTCTGAATGCCCTCTCCAATACCTATCTTGTATCTCTTATAACCATACTCATGAGACTGTTGCACACATCACTAACTAACTTATTATCTCCCCGTGTCCTATCTTCCCTTTCTCTCGTACACTCTTCCAGAAACTGGGCCTATGTAGATTTGTCCCAATGGTTTGTAGGCCATGTACCATAGGCTCAATTGTCCCATCATATTGAAGTGGAGCGGATGAAATATATAAATGAAATTTTTATTACCTGTTCAAATCTTTTAGAAGCTCTTGCATATTTTTGAGCTTTATACAATGCAGACCCTTCAGCTTGCTTCTTACTTGCAGCTTCTATCTTCTCTTCAGTGTTCATGTCCCATGACTCCTTACCTAAAGCAAACAATGAACAAATGTATAAATGCAGAAAGAATGTGGCAATGGCATCCAACTAATAAATTTTAACAGATAAAGTCCAAAAAATAGACAGCATTTCTTATTTAAATCTTCTAAACCAAAACCTGAGAAATTTGAAAATTATTAAAAATGTAATGTTTAACTCTGCTAACCAATGATACATTTTTTCAAAGGAGTAATTTCCATAATTTGAATTATTAACCTTCAGCTCCTTGAAAGCAAGGTTAAGCATTTTCCTCTTTATTAGAAATTTCCCAAATTTACAATAACAAGACTTCCATACTAAACCAGGAAGATGGCAACATCGAAACAACAATTTTATTCATGTCAAGAAATTTAGTTGGGTTTGACAATCAATATTACTAATAAAGATTGCACATTAGGGTTTCCCAAATATGTTAGAGACATGAACACGTATACCTAAAACATCATCAGGATCATTAGGGTTTTCCCAATCCTCCCCCTCTTTTAGTATCATCTTTAACAAACCTCCATCCTTACATATATCCTTCACACTAATTGCAGGAGAACTAGATTCACCATGAACTAACTCAGGCGCGACAACTCTCGCTACAAAGCCAAGGTAGCTTATGTTTGTCAAACAAAGATTGCACATTCACAATTAAAACATAGTACAAGTAATTAATAATTAAAAATAAAATAAAAAATACTGAACAAGTAAAGTTCCCATTTTCTCAAATTATTACTAGTGTCGACATGTATGTGTCCCTGTTGTATCCGGTGTCCATGTTAGTGCTTCATAGGATCAGATACCGTCAAGGAATCCACTTAAATTTGGAAGAGCATATTTACAGCTTGCATTGGTTTATTTAATGACAATTTATACAAAAACAGTGAATTACATACATTTACAGTTAGATTACAATGGAGCAGAAACATTGGTATGATAAGCATTTATTCAACTGTAACTGTATAGAATGGAAATTAAACTAAGTACCGTCAAGAAACCTCAAAGTCAAATAAACTACACACTATAAAGCGAATATTGAACACATCAACACCGGTGAGGTGATCACATTTTCTTTGTGTGAGACACGTCTTCGATCAAAAGTGTCGGTGCTACAGAGACCACACATTAAAAAATACAGAGAAAAAAAAAAGAGAGAGAGAGAGAACAAGCTTACTTACCAATAATCTCCTTGTCTTTGTCATTGCCGACCTTGGTAATGGGAACAGTCGCCGGCATTTAGAAATCTGAGAGAAGATAATTTTTTGCAATGAGATGGTCGAAAGGGTTTTGTGAGTTGAAAACGATCGATGGCGGCAAAAGGGTTTCTACCACGTTAATAGAAATTAAATAAATGTTTTTATAGTATGTTTTTGTAGGATAATTAATTAATTCTAATTTTAATTTTAATTTTAATTTTTCCCTAAAAAAAACATTCATTTTAATTTTAACTATAACTACGATTAATAATAGTATTTGAGTAAATGATAGTATTAATTTTAATCATTTCTTTAAAAATCATGCATAAACCTTAAACGACTATTGTTTTGAGAAAAATGAAAGTATTTTGACTCAAAAAATAATTTATTTTAAAAATTTATTTAATTTTGTGGTAATTTTTAGGATTATGCCAACCTGTGGCTAATGGCATTATTTAAGAAATTTTATCGTGAAAATATAAGCTAATCACACGTAAAAGTAATAACATTTTTGAAGAAGTCAAACTAACTCACTAAATTGACATCGGTGATAATTGAACACGAGATCTTAAGAGGAGCACACTTTCAAGTTGCAAGTCAACATCACTTATCCCACTCATATGGGTATGTAAAAAGTAATAGCTACACTACTTTTTGGTGCAAAAGTTATAATTTTTTGTTGTTTAAACAATGCCCTTATTTCGAGAACAAGGTTCCTCAGAAAGCTCTTCAAAAAATGAAATTCCAACCAACATTTTTGCGAGGAAGATTGTTCCTCGATAAGGAAAAAAGGTCTATTATCCTGGATTTCTGTTCTTCAGAAAATGACTAGTTTTTTGTAATGATACAATCACTGTCAAATTTCATACACAATTTCGTGAACATAGTACTAATCACACTAGGTGAAGCTCAAATTTTGAATCATTAACACGTACTAAGACACTGATATCGGATACAACACAAACACGTTGATACAAGTAATAATTTGAAAAAATTGTATAATTGAATATAACTAATGTCGCATTGAATACTGAACACACCTTGAGTTTGTAGTTGAGGGTTGAATATGTAAATTGATTTGTGGTAATGAATAAGAAGTTAGAAGCCCTCGATAAAGGACAAAGTTAATCTAACAAATAATTACTAACATTTATCGTTAAAAAATAGAAAATAAAAACCTTTCTATATCGATGCTAGACTTGAGAGAAGACATGTTGAACACTTGAAGGAGAACAATGTAAACTAGCCCACATTATCTTCATGTATTTTCATTTAGATACGAACAACTATAAAGAACATTTGTCAAACACAGTTTACATGCAATCTCTTAAAACTCAACAAACAAAATAAAAACTGAATGGTAACCTCAAACCAAAGAGTAAACTATTAAATTAGTTCCTAGTTTAAAGAATATTCTCAAATATATCCATGACTTTATAATATATAAAAAGGTCTCTTTAAAAAACAAAATATATCAAAAAGGTCTTCTTTTTTTTTTTTTGGACAAAACAAGGTCTATGATTCTATTAAACTCTCAAGTTAGTATCTATATTTAATCATCTACTATCAATCCCAACCCCAAATTTTAATATCTTAATAAATGACACTTCAGATTGATACTTTGGGAACATATGAAACAATCAAAATATTTTATCAGAACTGATTTTCTACCTAAAAATCGATTCAAACAACACCAAAAACACCTCTAAAATCTGTGTATAATTTTTTGACAGACAATATATACAGCTCAATAATACATGTCTATGTAAAAATTATACAATAAAATTATTATTAATTAATATAATTATTAATACAGAAAAATCACTCGAACTAGTGATGTCATAATGTTATAATTAGTTTTTGATGAAGCATAAAACTATTATACAATGAAGTTACTGTTAGAGTAATAAAGCACACAATCAAATTACACAAATACTACAAACTAGTGCATCTGTCAACACTCATGGTTCCAGCATCCTTTGGCCTAGTTTCCTGCATGTTTTGCATAAATGTGGAAGGTTACATACTGAGACAATATTTTGGCTTTTCAACTTGACATCATATGAACTGTCTAGAAGTGAAAATGTACTATAGAATCAATAGAGATGGGATACTCACATCACTGTCTCAAGAATCCAACTTTTCTTTTTGTTAAACATATCCTAATAAGAGTTGGCCTCCTCATTAACATAGATTACCATGTTCCGAAGCTTCCAATACTTACTCCTCTTCTCACCCTTGGTTTATAAATCGAAAGAAAATTCATTTCCGAAAAAAATCCCAGCACATCCAAAATTCAAATAATTGAACCACACTCAATAAGTACCCGATCGCCTGGTTTATGGACTTCAGCACCTGCTTGTTCATATAAAACTCAGTTATAGTTTATAAGGACACAAGAAGTTATTTTCTACAAGATGAGAGACAGCAACCATACCTCTATATACAGTTTCTTGTTGGAAATGGAATTATCACTATAGGAAATGGAATTATCATTTACAATCTGCATCATGGTTTCAGTTTAAGAAAAGATACTTGATAGAACCCGTAAAATGAACAAGGTAATTAAGTATTGTTGTAATTTGTCTTCATATTTGTGATGCTGGAAACTCATAATCGTGACACGATTTTTGAGTGGTGCGTCATGATTTTTTTGGCAGAATGGATGGTTTCTGCTGGAGGAAAATCGCGGTATGATTTAGTACTGGCGTGACGCGATTTCTGGATAAGGCCGTTGTACCTTGTGTCGTACGCTTCAATCGTGACACGATTGTTCACTGACGCGGCGCGATTTCGTCTGTCACTGTGTACTATATAAGTGTTTCTGTGCAGTTTTTGAAGTAGAGCTTGAAGTGAGAGAAACTTGGATTACAAAGGAGGTAACTTTAGGCTTGAGTGTCTTTGTAGTGAGGTTCTCTTGGGTTGGAAAACATTGTAAACACCTTGAGTAGTGAGATTTCACCATTGGAATGATCAAAAACTTCCTTTTGTGTTTTCTCTTAGGATTCATTGAGAGTGTGGGTGACATGAAAATGGGTAGAAATTAGGTCTTGTTCTTTTGTGAGCTTTTAAGCTAATCTCTTGTAACTCATTTGTAACACTTTCATCTTAGTGGATTGGAGGGCTGCTCTCTCCCCCAGAGTAAGTCATATTGGACCGAACTGGGTTACCATCTTGGTGTGTTTGTTCCTTTCTTTCATTGCTTATCTTTATTGCTTTGATTATGCTTGTGGTGTTGCTCTACACTTAGATTTATGTCTGTTTTTGTTGTTGTTGCTTGGAGACACTTTATCCATTGATATTGATTACCACTTCCTTTGCTCCACACATATTTGTTATTCATTGGTGTGAGTTTGTCCGAAATACACAACAAGTATGTTAATAAAGGATCTTGCTAACCATGTTCAACATAATCTTGCATTCTCTAATAAAAAAAATGCAAAAAAGCTCCAAAGTCCGGACGTCTATCTTCTCCTCATCACTAAAAGAAGTATCATACTCTATGAATTTTAGAGCCTGCAGTGTAGTTTCAGTTTAAGAAAAAATAAATGACAACCCGCAAAATGAACATGGTAATTTTCTATATTATAATGATAAAGATGAGCTTAGAGGCTACATAACGGTGGAATAACAAAATGAAAGAGATACACCAGAAACCGTGGATTTGTCCCAATGCTTTGTTCACCATGGACCATAGGCCGAAGTGTCTTATCACTGCCTCTCTCTACAGAAACAGTACTTGTCCTCAAGGCTTAGTGAACACACCATGAACTCTTCCTTCTTTGTCAGTTCTATTGTGCGACTCATATTCCCAACCTTTTCCCTTCCAATGACGCGATTTTGACGATTAAAGGTTTGAACCCTCAATTGAATCTCTAGTCGAAGTCCTCCAACAAAATACCCTAGTATTGCTCCTCCGAGAGACACATGATTGAAATTCGTGATATACACATCATCCGCATTGTCGTCTAGTTGCAAGTGCATCATCAGTTCTTCAAAAGGATTAGCATTGTTGCCCAAATCAAAGTTCGCTTCAATTTCAACCATGTCAGTTCATCTTATATTCAATGACTCCAGACCAAAGAGATAAGCCAAAGTCAAAGATTCCTAACCATATTTCTGAAGGCCTTCTCCACTACCCATCCCATCTCTTTTATAACCACACTCATGAGACTGGTGCACACCTCACTAACTAACTTGTTCTCTCCTCATCTCCCTTCTTACCTTTCCCTCCTACACTCGTTCCAAAAACTGGTCCTATGTAGATTTGTCCCAATGCTTTGTACCAAAGGCTCAATTGTCCTATCACATTGAAGTGGAGTGGATGAGGGTGAAATATATCAATGTAACTTTTGTTACCTGTTCAAAACTTTTAGAAGCTCTTGCATATTCTTTAGCTATATACAATGCAAACCCTTCACGTCTCTTCTTTTTTGCAGCTTCTATCTTCTCTTCAACGTTCATGTCCCACGCCTCCTTATCCTAAAGCACACAATGAACAAACATATAAATTCAGAAAGAAAGTGGCAATGGCATCCAATCAATAAATTTTGAGATGACAGTCCATAAAAATAGATATCATTCTTATTTAAAAAACACCTGAGGAATTCGAAAATTATTCATTGAAAAATGTAATGTTCAACTCTGCTAACCAATGATACATTTTTTCAAAGGAGTAATTTCCATTATTTTAATTATTAACCATCAGAGCCTTGAAAGCAAGATATTATTTGAATTATTAACCAATACTGAAAGATATAAATTCATCATTCCATAATATCGTAAGTTATTTATTTACCTTGACAATTAAAACTAGTTCAACCTCATAATACAAGTTTGAATTAGGAGGAACCACTGCTAATTCCTGTTGAGACTCTGATGAACCAAAAGCATATTCAGGCCTAATAGTCAACAATGCTATCTCCCCTTTCTTCATGGTCAGTACAGCTTTATCAAGCCCATCAATCACCTGCTCTGCTATATACAACAAACATTCATATCAGTTGATATAGAATGTGAGGGTGAAACATTGGGAAAATTCAAATTACCATCGTCTGTTTGAAATTCAAACAGTTCTGCTTCATCATCATTGTAGCCCTTCTTAAAAAACACAGTGCCATCTTGCAGCTTACCAATTAGTTTCACTACGAAATGCAAAATGAGAAAATATCGCATCAAAACTCATGCACTAAATCCATTAAAAAAAATAAAAAAGGAGCCATCGTTAGCATCAATGATGATTTACATTTTACAACAGCTCCCTCATTACACTTATATCCTTCTCCTTCCTTGACGACCTTCTTATCAAAAATTACTTCAGAAACAGTCTTCCAAGAAACTAACTCGAGAGTAATCTGCAACGTTGCATTAGGTGGAACTGGACCTTCAGCACCGTGAGCTGGCTTGCCCATGTAACGAAATCCATCTATAACACAATATGAAGATAACTAGTGAAATCCATTAAAGAGAAAAAGGTGTTATATAGGGTCTGTTGGATTCCCTTCTCAAACAGTAATGATGTATTATTACTTGTTTTCTAAAAGTGCTATACAAAACTTCTTTTCTTATATTTAAAACTAAAAAAATCAAATCAAACTTGTTTTAAAATACAATTTTTCAGAACAATATAATAAAATAGTTTTTAAAAACTAAAAAACCAAAACACAAGCAAACAAATCTTGCCCAAAGTGTTGTAGACAACTTACATTGGGGCTTCACAGTCAAAATCACTTTCTCTCCCTTCTTCATGGTTTTAACAGCCTTTGACAATGCAAGACAAAAATGACCTATCACATGGCGGGTAAACATTAGTGAAGACTCTCTTGAAAAGGAAATCAATCGTGACAACAATAAAATTTGTATGCACTGACCATCCTTCACTGTGAACTCCACCCCATCAGATTTTTTTACGAGCGTTCCATCATCAAGACGTGCTTCGTACTTAACTGCAATAGCATGAGAGTAGTTTTTAGTTATCATCCAGATTACCGGTGCCCCCTTTCTCTGAGAACCGGAGGGTTAACACCAAAAAATAAGATAACAGGGTCGTCCAGCGAAAAAACAAATATGTTAGAGACATGAACACGTATACTTAAAACATCATCAGGATCATTAGGGTTTTCCCAATCCTCCCCCTCTTTTAGTATCATCTTTAACAAACCTCCATCCTTACATATATCCTTCACACTAGTTGCAGGAGAACTAGATTCACCATGAACTAACTCAGGCGTGACAACTCTTGTTGCAAGGCCAAGGTTGCTTATGTTTGTCAAACAAAGATTGCACATTCAGAATTAAAACATACTAGTTACTCATAATTCCAAAAAAAATAAAAAAAGTACTCAACATGTAAAGTTCCCATTTGTAATGGTAGCATCTGCATTGGAGAAACTAATCAAATCAACAATTCAATAAATGCGCATGCAGCACCGACACCTCTAATCATTGGTGTATCTGGTCTCCGACACCGATATAAGTGAATACGTTCAAATAATTCATTTTCTCAAATTATATGGAAGAGCATATTTACAGCTTACATTGGTTTATTTGATGACAATTTATATGAAAACAGTGCACAGACATTGATCTAATAAGCAATTATTCAATGTAACCGTATAACATGGAAATGAAACACTGAAACAGACACGAACACTGCACACGTCCACAACGGCTTCTATCAAAAATGCCGATGCTACAGAGACTACACATTAAAAAATACAGAAATTTTTTTAAAAAAAAATATGAAAACAAGCTTACCAATCTCCGTGTCTTTGCCGACGTCGAGAATGGGAACAGCCGCCGGCATTTGGATGACTTCGCATAGGAAACGAAATAGAAAAGAATGATTTTGGAAAAGAAAAGACAACAAACGGGAAACTACGAGGATTTCTTTTCTTTCAAGAAAAACAAAGGGGGCAGCTACTATACTAGGGTAGTCAACCCTCTTTCTGTTGATGTTGACTAGCTTTGTAATAGAATAAATTATTCCATGGTTACGTGACTAAATCAAAAGTGTTTGGACACACACATAAAAAGATGATTCTTAAAATATTCAATTATCTTTTTTATCAATTTCCTTCTTATTATTAAAAAAATATTCTTTATGTGTGTGGGACCAAACACTTTTTATTTGGTCATGTGACCATATTAGAATTTCTCTTGTAATATGGGTTTTTATGCCTCCTAGATTAAATAATTGTTTTTTTAAAAAAAATTAAATAATCAATCTTCTAAAATGTTACCTAATTTAATTTTCAATGCATTGAATACAAAAAAAATCGTAAAAGATTTTTATTTAAAGCCTTTAAAAAGTATTTGGGGATATTTGTTAACAATTTCCAATGTTAACCAGTAGCTCTTGAGCACTAATTAGAGGGACTAATATAGTAAAAAGAGTAGTGATATTTTGACAATCATTTTGATACAACCTTTGAGACAACTTTGTTGTTCTTTCTTCTCATTGGTTAAAAACAATAGAGAGAAAAAATGGAAGAGGGAGAATAAAAACATAATGTGAGTATGAGAGAGATAGTTGTACAAAAGTTATACTAAATTGGTTGTACAAATATCATTTCTCTAGTAAAAAATTCTTGGAGTTTGTATAGTCAAATTACTAAAAGTGTAAATAATACTTTTTGGCAACGTTTACGATAGGTAGGGTTGGGAATAGGCCAGGCCGGCCTACAGGGGCCTACGGCCTGTCCTGTTTAAGCCTGGTCTGGCCTGGCCTGTTTATGAAAAAGGTTAGGCTTAGACTTTTGAAAAAGCCTATTTAAGTAAATAGGCCAGGCTTAGGCTATCAAAAAAGCCTACGAAGCCTGATAGGCCGGCCTATTCATGCATATTATTAAAATTTATTTTTTATTTATATTAAAATATAAT
>Ga0228711_1010221_pt1 | contig 12431 bp, 3 predicted proteins | sample MedpolnodulmetaG_2_FD_177996 | JGI IMG/M metagenome (GOLD analysis project Ga0228711, IMG submission 177996) | Root nodule microbial communities from Medicago polymorpha collected in Santa Monica, California, United States - brown nodules | ecosystem: Host-associated > Plants > Roots > Nodule...
TTTCGTCATGTACAATGACTCCATCTTAGCCCACATCGATGTCGCGGTCGGTTCCCTCGCGACATCCCTTAAAACCTTATCTCCGAGACATAAAACAATGGCACTCTTTGCCTTGTCTATCATCTCACGCTTCTCCGCTTGTGTCAAATTCGTCGGCATCGCCGCTTCACCCTTCATTTTTGTTGTGTTAAAACCGCTTGCATCTTAACCTTCCACAACCTGAAATCATTACTTCCGGTGAACATCTCGATGTCCCACTTTGAACCCATGATACCAACTATACCACTTTACGCCTGAGCCCCACGATGGGCGCCAATTGTTGTGAAATACCACGTTCGATATCACACCAATGAAAAAACAAAGATGTGTGGAGTAAAAGGTAGTGGTAATCCTAGGTCTAAGTGTCTTCAAGCAACAACACACACAAGAGGTAAAACAATGACACAAACACTAATCAAGCATAGAGATAAGCAAGCTTAAAAGGAAATATACAAACACACACAAGATGGTAACCCAGTTCGGTCCAATATGACCTACTCTGGGGGAGAGAGCAGCTCTCCAATCTACTATGAGAAGATGTTACAAGAAATCAGCCTTATACCTAATCTCTACCCTTTGTTTCCCTCACCACTCTCATATGAATCTTACTAGAGAATACACAAAGGAAGCTTTAGATCCTTCCAATGATGTAATCTCACTACCCAAGGTGATTACAATATTTATCCCAACCCTAGAGACCCTCCTTACAAAGATACTCAACCCTCAAGTTCCCCCATTTGTAAACCCTAGGCCTCTAGCTTCAGCTCTCTTCGAAAAATCTGCAGAAACCACTTAAATACTAGTCACGGCAGTCCAAAATTGTGTCACGATTTTATCCAATTGCGCCACGATTTTGTCTGAACAACCGTTGTGACCAGTCCCTTTCAAGTGAAACTTGGTGAGGAAGTTGTTGAATCACGTCACGATTTTCCATCTCAAAGACCACACTCACTGCCTATCCAATCGTGTCACGGTGCCCAAAATCGTGACATAATTTCAGGTTTTCCTACAATCACAATTTGAAGCCAATATACAACAGACAATTAACTGCCGCTGGTTAAAAATTGATCGGCAGTTAAATGCCGATGGGGTTATATTGGTAAGTTAGTGGTGTTTTTCAGCCAAACACTATGTGTGAACATCATTCTTCGAAAATTCATCTATAAAAATTAACTCAGCTTCATTATTGTAGTCAATCCATTCACACCAAAGGAAAACGATTCAATAAAAGGTAAAAACTTAGGAAAATTGAGTGCTTTCTTTGGAGTGGAACCTCTTCCATGCACCAGTGAGGAGAGGAGACCAGATACCATGAAGTGAATGGATTTTAGCAATATTGCTTTCTATTTTGATCGATAAGCAATATTCACTGCAGCTGTTCATCCTTATAACTGAGCACTTGCTTTCCATCTTAAGCTTGTGGTATGCAGTGCACCATGTTGTTTTCGAGCTCGATTATCAAGTAGTTGTTGATCACGTCAACAAACCGAAGAAAAGACATTTCGCAGTTTGATGCCGTGTGAATTTTGTTAAGAGACAAAGTGAATAAAGTAAACCATAATTTAGCTAACGTGACAACTAGTAGGAATATGCAAATCAGCCACAGTGAACAAATGAACGAATTTAAAAAAATTTGAGTTTGTTACAACTTGATTAGGCAAACAAAACAAAAAACATGCCTAAAACAATGCAACCTAATTAGTGGAAACCCAGTTACAATTATGAAATCACACCTTTCTTAAACAAAACAAGCACACGTGTATACTCACACCAAGAATTTGATCAAACTCACTTTTTGTTGGAAAACTCAGTCAGTTAATTTTGCTACTACACTATAGATCATCTGGTCCAGCAAGCACAACCTGTCAATATAATTAAAAATTAAAATTGCTATATTCAATTTACATGAAAAACCAAAGTGAAAGAATAAGTATGCATATGAAGTAGATAATCATGTAAGAGAAAGATACATACGTTGCAATCAAGAGCATGTTTCCTGGCGAATGGCGATCATAATCGCGACACAATAATGCCAAAATAATGCCTTCGCTGCGTTACTGATATCACTTCTGACTCCGCATAGCTTATATCAAATGAAATGTTAGTTTAAGGGATATAGCCGTCAAATAAACAACTCAAATCATAGGAAAAAAAAAATACATGGATTACTAAATAGTACCTGCATTGTTAGGGAGTAAATCTCTCTAGTTTTTGCATATTTGCAATTGTAGCTTCTGGTGTATGTGATTCTGGTTGCATGTGTTTCTGCATAACTAGCACTGCGTTACTGGTATAATGTAGGTGATTCTGCTTTTAATGTTTTCTGGCTTATGTTACACTGCATAATATCAATTTTTGATTAACATGTGAATCTGTTTATTTTCTTGGTTTCATTTGTACTGAGTTGGTTTATGGTTTCAATGTTTTATATATATTGCTCGGTACACATTTTTCTATTCAATTGTTACAAAAGACTAATTGGCTTGTTAGAACCAGCATGTGTGAAATAATAATAATTGATAATTTAAGAGTGTACTAAATTCATAAGAAAGGTACATAATATAAATTTGAAATTTAAATATGACTGAATCACAACTTTTTTTAAGAAAGATTGGAAATTGGCAAAGAATGGAGAGATTAAAATTAAAAAATGTAAAGTCCCAAATGGCTAGTTGTTGTAGATAACATATGACATAAATTATACAGTTGGATAGTATAGAATTTTTTTGACTAAAGAAGACTCATTTCATTATAAATAATATAGAAAATATGATGGGGACTTCGATCAAAATGCTGGGACTAAGACTGAAATATTGCAACCTTAGCAGGGGTATGTGCTGCCATATTAGTTTTTGACTTTTTATTCACCAGTTAAAAGAAGATTGCCTTTTAGGGAAAAAAAATGGAACAGTAATTAACTATTATTTAAAAATACATTTTAAATCGGTTCACCGATTTAAAAAGTGTTTCCGAACGTTTGGCTTTTTGGGTGTCTAGGTAGCAATTTCCTAACTAGAATATCTTTATAACCTGTGCATCAACTTCAAAGTTAACCGACTTGAGGTCCATGTTTTCAGCTCATTGAAGAACATTAAGCAATCCCATGACCTCTCCTACGCGTACCTCAAACCTCCAAGGCTTCTGGTACGATGTTGCAACAATAAACTCGCCATTTTCACCTCGTAAACTCACCATCATTGGATGACAAAGTGGCAGCAATGTTGATGTTTACTAAGTTTAAAAGTTACTTAGGACTATTCCTTAATAAAAATCAACATTATAAGTCTTAAGATCTAATTCAATTAACAACATCAATTTTGTTAGAGTTGATACCTTCATCTGAATTTGAATTTAAAACCTCAAGATTATATGCGTTTGTTTCACGTGGTGCTTTCTACTTCGATTAAGACAACAAAAAAAAACATTAGAAAATGGAAATGCTTGAAAAAAAATACGATATCTTTGAAAATTAAAATGTCAAAAAATTGTTTTTGGTATTTTCGAAAATGTTTTCCTTTTAGTTAGTTTTAACTTTTTTGATAATATCAAATTAGCTTCCATCTCATCTCATCACTATCATAATTAAAATTAAATTCACAGCTAGATGTCATTCCAACCATTTAGGCACAAAGCAAAATTGTAATCGTCCCTTACCAACCTTTGTAGTTTTGAAAAATCAAAGAAAACTCTACTTTCCCTTAGTGGGGCAATAACTCATAATTTTGGGCTGAAATTGGTTCTTCGTTCTGCATGATTGGATCTAAATTTCTTCATTCACCAACCAAAAATTCAGTCAAAAAAAGAAAAAAAAGAACTCACCAACCAACAAGGACAACGATGGAGCACACAGTCTTTCCCATACACAAAAATACGAGTTTAAAAATAAGTTAATCATAGAATTTCTAATTGTGACAATAACCTTTTTGTAACTCATGTGTGAAAAAACTAGTGCTAATACATTTTTGCCCAATTGTCTACCAACTTGAATTAGACTATATCTAATCATTTGCATGTCAGCACTACAAATGGCACCAAAATCTACCCTCAGAAATATTTTGTACATGTAAAAATTAAATTTTTTTACGAAGTAATTAGTTAATATTTGAAAACAAAGGTAAATAAGAAATACATATATTTTTCCTTAAAAAAATAAGATACAAATATTTTGGTTATCATGTTATAAAATTGAAGTATCGGATCAAATTTACCTTATACGAAAAGATTATACTTTCAACTATTTATGTTAGAGGTTTATATCTATTGTCATTTGAACCAATTTATTATTGAATAAGAGATTCATAAATGTGAATTGTAGTGGTGAATATGTCTTACTTTATTTTTTATTTTGAAAAAAATATCTTACTTTATTTTTGGAAAAAGTTATTATGATAATATATTAAAATACAATATTGTGGCTGGGTTAGGTGAGTATGATAAGCATTATAAAAAGCCTCACATTGCAATATCACTTTCTCATATTTCATTTCCCATTTATTATTACACCGTCACGTCACACCAACTTTTTCACCACCTTCTTCTGTATCCCAATCATTCTCGTTCATTCATTCACCTCCCTTTACAAGAAAAAGAAGAAGAAGGAATATGCCTGCTGCTACCACCGCCGCCGCAGAATCTTCCTCAATTTCCGGCCAAACCATTTGTGTCACCGGCGCCGGTGGCTTCATCGCTTCTTGGATGGTTAAGCTCCTCTTGGAGAAAGGCTATACTGTTAGAGGAACCTTGCGAAACCCAGGTGAAAGTTCTCTACTTAATTCCTTAATTTAATTCACATAAATATCTTGATTGTGTTTTAATTTTATGATATAATGAAAATATTATGTCAAGATCATCATCATACATATTTTTTGTTGTAACACGGACACTTTTAATTGAATATGTGTTTCAGTGTCCAAGTGAATTGGTGTTTTTTTTTTTACGTAGGTAAATTGATGTTATTATATTGACGTGGACATGAATGAAATTTGCTATAAATTAATTAATTTTTCAGATGATCCAAAAAATGGGCACTTGAAAGAGTTGGAAGGAGCAAAAGAAAGGCTAACTTTGGTCAAAGTTGATCTCCTTGATATTAACTCCGTTAAAGAAGCCGTTAATGGATGTCATGGTGTCTTTCACACTGCTTCTCCCGTTACAGATAACCCCGTGAGTTTTAATTAATTTCCTCAATTTCTATTCTTTCTTAATTGAGTTTTTTTCATTCTTAATTTTCAGTATTCTCTTTTAAAGGATCCAATCCAAAAAGAAAAATAATAGTATTACTCTCTATCTTAGGATGAATGTCATATTTGTAAAAAGTACATTTTAAAATAAATGTAATTTTCCCCTAAAAAAAGTTAAATGTTATTTACTCTTTTTAGTATAAATAATATTGATTATTTTTTCCTTTTAATTATATCATTTAATTAATACTATATCCATCATTATCTAAGACATTATATTACACTTTGTCTTCATCTAAGTGGTGACTACATAGCCTCTAAAATAATATGGTAAATTTTATCAAAAGAAATGACGAATAGTTGAATACAAATAGAGTAATTTTAGTTATTTTTCTTTCTTTTATAATTTTTTACTTTATTTTTATTTGTTTTGTGAATGATAAGGAATATATATAGTAGCATAAACACAAAATCATGTCATGTGAACTTTTGAACTGTTGGTGGGTCCTATTCTTACCACCAAACCTTGTTTGCTTGCTTCTTTTTAAGAGAGATAAACGTGGCATGTGAATTTCATAGTGACCAACCTTCTTCTAGAGACATTGTCAAATAAAAAACACCTTCTTAGTAGATAAATGATTTTTCACAACGATTTTGTGATAATTTTTGAGACAACTCTATTTCTTATATTTTAATTGCTTTCTTGTTCTCTCTATTACTAGTTTTTATGTTAATATATATATATATATATTTCTTTATACATTTATATTTATAACTTGTCTAAAAAATAAGTTCTTCTTAATAATATGCTCATGGGACTATTATTCTATTATTTTTAAATTTTCAATTGCACACCACCAATTTGATTTTATATGAAAGTTATTGAATTTGAATTCTTAATTTGGACACATAGGAGGAAATGGTGGAGCCAGCAGTGAATGGAGCAAAGAATGTGATCATAGCTGCTGCAGAAGCAAAAGTGAGGCGCGTGGTTTTCACATCATCAATTGGCGCAGTCTATATGGACCCAAATAGGAGTGTTGATGTTGAGGTTGATGAGTCTTGCTGGAGTGATTTGGAGTTTTGCAAGAACACCAAGGTCAATATTCCCTTCCTTTCAATTATTTTATTTTATTTCCTACTAATCAATAGGACACTATAGATATACTATAATCCTACCAATATTATGACAAGATTGATTCATATTTAAAGCAAATTTTGATTTTCTTAAAATTTTAAAATAATGAGTCTAAAATATGTGTCTATATTGATTGGACAACTAAGATACGTATGCACTCATAGGATTGTGATGGAACACGATCCGGATCCATTATAGTCGGGGCAACTAAATACATTTAAGTTTTGACAAATGCGATTGAATTTAGTCTCGTAAGTGCAATTCAAATTATAAAATGCATCATGAATACCAGATATGTTGGGGCGTAACTGCGTAAGTTTGAACCCATAATACCCTACATATTTGCACTTGTGTGAGTTTTGCAGCTAAATTTTTCAACAAAAAAAAGAAAGTATGCGATTGATTTGAAATTTGAATATTGTAGAATTGGTACTGCTATGGGAAAGCAGTGGCAGAACAAGCAGCTTGGGATGTAGCAAAAGAGAAAGGGGTGGATTTGGTTGTTGTGAATCCAGTTTTGGTTCTTGGACCATTGCTACAACCTACGATCAATGCAAGCACAATTCACATACTAAAATACCTAACTGGTTCAGCTAAGACCTATGCAAATGCAACACAAGCTTATGTTCATGTTAGGGATGTGGCATTAGCTCACATACTTGTTTATGAGAAACCTTCTGCTTCTGGTAGATACTTATGTGCTGAAAGTTCACTGCACCGCGGAGAGCTTGTTGAAATTCTTGCTAAGTATTTCCCTGAGTACCCAATTCCTACCAAGTAAGTCACTCTTAAATTATTGTTGATTTTATTCTTTTTTTGGCATATCATGGCCAAATTATACTATTTCGTTATTTTTCCATTACCATTTAAATGAAATGTGTTGACATTCGTAATAGATACACTAACCAAAAGTTTTAGCATTTTGCAATTTTGGTATCATTACACACGAAGGTTACTGGAAAATGACATTTTGCTAGTTTAGTTGTTACTACTACTAGTAGCCATGTGCGTTACCAATTAGGTAAAGAGTCAAGGATTTTGATAATATTTTGGTCTCATTCATTGCTTGATAATAATAACTTGGCTATTTTTTTAATACAAAGAATTCACAATCATATATGTTGTCACTCCTAGAAACCTTGGTGGTTGGTTAAACACTTTTTTTTGTAAGATGTAGAATAGAATGAAAATATGTAAAGTGTTGAAAGAGTATGTTGAAAAGAATTGGAGACGAATTGAATGGTGTCGTAGATGGTATACCAAATCTGATCTGTTCATGTGGTCTACGTTACATTTCCACCAAAAGGAATTAAGTTTATAAAATCAAGTGGAGCATATGAGTCCTTACCAAACCCAATGTCCTTATCACACTATCTATCACCAACTTCTTCCATGAATATGGGCATGCTAAATCATCAATGCCAAAAAACTTTATATTGATATTTTTTTTCATTCAAGAATGGGCAACATAAACTGGTAGATTAGTCAAATAATTTTATAATACTATTAATTTGAGGGTATATTATCGAAAATAATTAAACTTTTTATTTTTGAAAAATGTCTTTCAACATGACAGTCAAATTTATTTGAGTAGTGCTAGCAACACTCTCTCTTCAACACTCTCTCAAATACTCATTTTTTTATTGATTTAAATCAAGGTGGGTCTCACATTTTGGAAATGGGTTCCACTTAAAATGGTGGGGCATGCATTAATTTCATCCAATAAAAGAGTGAGTGTTAGAGATAGTGTTGAAAAGAGAGTGTCTCTAGCATTCCTCAATTTATTTTGGAAATGTCATTTTTTTTAAATGTCTGGGAAAAAAGAAATAAATTAATTGACGTCAAAATATTGATCATTTTACTACGATGTCTAAGGAGATTTGAACTAGGTTAGAAGGTCAAATTTTGACCACTTAACTAACATGTTTTGAACTCAGTATCCTTCAAAAAAAAAAGTTTCGAATTCAGTACATAATTAATTTCAATGCATTTTAGTTTCAATTCAAAACACTCAACTTATGTATGTTTAATTTCAAGATTGTACTCTTAATCATACACGTTGTCTAAATGTAATAATTTGGTTTGAAATCGAGAATATTTTCACCTTAAAATTAACTAGTTCATGTTTTACACATGCAGGTGTTCAGATGAAAAGAATCCTCGAGTGAAACCACATATCTTCTCAAATAAAAAACTGAAGGATTTGGGATTGGAATTCACTCCAGTGAGTGAATGTTTATATGAAACCGTTAAGAGCCTACAAGACCAAGGTCACCTTTCTATTCCAAACAAAGAAGATTCTCTACCAGTCAAATCCTAAACCAACCATCCTTTGTTAATCTTGTTAACAAGTTTAATTGAGGGCCAAAAAGAATCATCTTTTAGCTACCTGCGAGGCTTTAGGCTCTAGCAATTTGATAATATAAATGACCGTAATTGGATATTGTAAGAAAGTATCATGCAAGAATTACTATTGTCGTTATGTTTGAAAAATATGTCCATTATATTGTTGTCATCCTTATTAACAATAATACATTTTTCCCTCTCAAAAAAAATATTTTTTTTTGTTACTACAATAATAAATACATTGATTACCATTTAAAAAAAAATATATCCTTCAAAAAAAAAAATTCTTTTATTATAAGCCAAATGTGTAATAACAAGAGTGCAATAGGTATTCTAACCTATTTACAAACAAGACTCAACCACTAAGCATATACACTACAAATTAGTACACCATTTTTTTTAATGGCAGATTAGTACATCAATTAGCAAACATTCACCCACATCATCGTTGAAGACAATGTTGTTCCTCATTAATCAAATACTTCATGTAGTTGCTAGCCAAATCAAAATTTTCACCCTCTTAGCTTTCTTTCCATTGACCAATTTACTCTCATCCATCTAAATATCTCCCTCCAAACCTATTGAAAGAAAAGCTACAAGTTGTAAACAAATGATTAAATGATTCATTCTCTTTAAAGCACCAAACACATTCCATTCCAATTTCCATGAGCAACTTGAATAGCCCCCCTTTTTGCTACTTAATCACGAGTAGGTGTTTGACTGATATCAATGTCCATCCAAACATCATAACTTTTTATTGTAAATTACCCTTCAATGCCTTGGTACAAGTTTCAGCCACACAAATAGGGATGAAATAGACAAGGACGGCCTACAGAGGTTTACGGCTTAGCCTATGACAAGCAAGATAAGACTAGGTTTTTTTCTTAAATAAAGAAGGTTTGTAAGCATTTTTAGAAACCTATTTAGCTTAAAAGATATATGGTCTACATAGGTAAATATGAATAAAATTATTGATTATTATATTATATTTTGTACTTTGAGTTAAATTATAAATTTGTTAACCTTTACAGTAATTTAAGCTTACTAGTCTACATTAATTTTTAACATATTTAAATGTATTATTATAAACTATAATTAAAGTAAGATATAATATATAACAAAGTTCTAAAAATTCATGTTAAATATCAAAAGAGAGATTAATCTCATTGATATAATAGTTCGCTAGTCAATTTAACCTTAGATAACTTTACTTATTTAAAGATGGTCATATGATATAGGCTTTTAACCATGTTAGCAGACCATATCAATCTTTCAGAAGGTTAGACTCAGGTCCAAAAAGTAAGTCTTCGACAGACCGCAAGTCAGGCTTATGCCTTAAATTTTTTGACATGTCAGAATTAGGCCTTGCAAACTCTAACTTGGCCTAACATATTTCCACTCGAGCACTGCTGTAACACTCTAATTCCCACATTTTATTTTTATAATAAAAATGCATTTAAAATAAAGAAACACACAAGGGTGCCACACATCTTCTAAAAAAATTCAAAAGTACTTCATTCAAATCAAAAACATTGCAATGGAATAGTTTTCAAAAACTTTAAAGTACATGTCGCATCACAATTTCAACACCAAAACTAAATTCAAAAGAATTCTAAAATAGAGTCTAAAATAAAAAGAATCTCTGGTCCCTAGTGTTACTGATCAGAGTTTCGACTCAATAAAACTCCCAAAAAGCGATAGACAAAAAGGAGAAGGCCCCAACGCCATCCTCCGAGACTCACTGCTACTAAGATCTTCTTACTGCAAATCTACACTACAAGGGTGCAGGCACCCAACCCGCCACTAGAGGGTGAGAATATATTCAACACAAGAAATGAATAAACACATGTATCGATCCAGACAAAAGAACACTTTAATTACATCTAAGCATGTATACATCAAAGTCAAATAATAGTCACATTGAAACATATACATTCATTTAGCAAAATCAATATGAATCAATCAACACCTTATAATGACAAGTAAGCATAAACAACATTTAAGAGTATTGAATAGTCATTTTGCAAAATATAGACTATTCACACATAACCATATAGAAGCACATCATTGAATATCACGTCTTTAAATATTTACACATCTTTAAATAACACATCTTTTAATCACACAAATTCAAGTAGACTTGTAGTTATGCATGCAATGTCCCTAACTCGACTCTATATGCATGTGGTACCAAACCTACTCACCAATTTTATCCCATCATCTTTGAATACAACACCATCAAAGTATTTTAAAGGGAAAATTATCTTTGAGTACAACACCATCAAAGTATGTTAAATCACATCGTTAAATAGACTCAACCATGAATGCATGAACACAAAGTAATGACTCGACAATGCACATTTTTTATATGACTCGACAAATACACATCTTTAAATAACATCATCGTCAAACATCACATCTTTATATTACACATCTTCAAATATCACATCTTTATATAACACATCTTTAAATCACACATCTTCAAATAACATATTAATACTAATCATCAAATAAAACATCATCTAAAAATAACAGGAACAATTTTCATTATAACTATGATCTCAAAAGGTTTATCATAATTCATATGGTAGCAATTATTCTTCACCGCACATAATTGTATATACAGGACAATTAATTGACTTCGGCAGCTTCATGTAATCTACTAGAAATCTATCACAAAACATGTACACGTATGCTATATATATTCATACATGTTAATACAAATGGCTCTTTTAATCCAATTAACTTATATATATAAATCCAGTAAGTGGCTCGAAGGGCATGTACATATATATTAGTGTACGACTTGTATTATGAAATTATTGATGGGATTAGTTATGTGGTCACCTAACCAATAACGTCAAATAATTTCAATATTAAATCATCATATTAATTCATAACTCTGTATTAGTATTTCTATGTTATAATTCCAACTCAATGACATATTCCCTTTTAATTAATTTTAAATTTTAAATTTAATTTCTAAACCAAGAACTACATCGGCTAATATATGTCATGTTATCATGAAACTCTTTTCACAAAATTACATTTACCGAATTCAATCGGTAATTCTCGAACTCACAATTAAATTAATTCTGAAGCATATTCAGTCACACACAGAGGCATACGACATGAACATCTTAACATATATTCAAGTCATAAAATACACAAATCACATTTAAATTAATGATTGAATCAGAAATAAAAATCAAACATATAATTATAGCAATGTAAGAAAAATATGAATTTAACAAGAATCATCAAAAGATTACGAAAAAACCAATGGAAAACAAAACCCTTCACTACCCACATGAGTACACAACCCTTATGAAGAATAAAACTCCCCCTTACCTCTAATTTTGCGAAATTGATGATTTCCTACAGTGAAATCTCTCTCTAGGTTCTTCTCGCTATTCCACTTTGCTTCTTCTCTCCATAACCTAGTTTTTCTTTTGCCGTTTTGTTTCTCTCTCTCTCGGTAAGCCTTCTTCTCTAATTCTCTTTTCTATTTATAAGCTCAAATTGAGTTTGTTACCAATCTTTTTAGATTACTTCTAGGTTTGTTACTAATCTTTTCAAATTACTAACTGCACCTCTCGAATTTGTTACTATTATTTCTGTAACAACATCGTCTTGTTATTCACACTCCCCTCTACTTAAATCATTAAAGCACTACTCATCTCACTAACTACACCTCTTTTCTACCCAATTTTACTAATCCCCCCGTT
>Ga0228711_1010224_pt1 | contig 12429 bp, 7 predicted proteins | sample MedpolnodulmetaG_2_FD_177996 | JGI IMG/M metagenome (GOLD analysis project Ga0228711, IMG submission 177996) | Root nodule microbial communities from Medicago polymorpha collected in Santa Monica, California, United States - brown nodules | ecosystem: Host-associated > Plants > Roots > Nodule...
GGGGGGGTTGGTGGTAAACTATTAATGAGAGGGGTGCGCTGGAATTGAACTGCGAACAAGCAATTCAATCAACAAAAAGTCTACCGCTGGGCCAATTGAACAACCATGTCATACTAGCAACGTATATTATATATAATGAATTGCCTAGGTTTATTATATGAAAAAGGGGAATAATCTGGTGTGGCAGCGCCACACCATGCCTTATGGTGGGTCCTCACCTGCAAGAAACCTCATCATTTTAGAGGTGTAAAAGTAAATATGTTCCAAACTTTCAAAAAAAAATTATGGTCGCTCCAACGATATACCTACTTACACGAATAAAAATGATAAATTCAACACATTAAATTGTTGATATATCTAAGGTATATAATGATAACATATGGAGGTTAGGTTGAGAGAATATAATACCTACCAAGAAATCCCAAATAATTATCAATAGGATCCTTGTGTAGCTCACGCGACGTCCTGGAATCCCTAATTAATAATGAGAATGCAATTTGGTCATTAAAGTGGCTACGCAAACATTGAACGAATTTGGAAACAACAAATTTATATAGTATGTTTAACTTAACAATACCTTCCCAAAAAAACAAATATCATTGCTAGGCTCCAAGATCAAAACCCTAACTCATATCGAGATGTCGGGAGCACCTCGATCATAATTAGATTTGTGTGGGTAGGAGCATTTGGGTAAAACCAAAAAAATATAGAGATGCATGAAGGTGAGAAAAACACAAGAAAGGTAGGTTGAATTGTGTTGGATTTTTTTGAAAAATATTTTCCAACTTAAAAACAAATCAAAGGATGCAAAAGATAACTAGAGAAGAGAGAAGAGGTCAACACATATATTTATCCTTGTTCACCCCATAATACGGTATTACGTTTAGCCGCCTCACACTTGAGATATATTTTTTTCACCGTAATCAATCTTGATTACAAACTACTTAGACAGACAAGTCTAAGATTTTCTGCCTCTTCTTGAGGACTTTTACAATCCAACATGATCAGAGTTTACAGTAAAAATTTGTTTGTTTACATTTTTGAGTCAAAGAGTGGTAAATTAAATTAAGCACAACGTAATTTCAAACACTTAAGAAATTCTAAGATGATAATTTGAAAGAATTTTTTTAAGTGTTTTTGCACTTATCAGAATTTTGGCACAATTGAAAGTGTGTAGTTGTGTCCCTTTCTTCAAATGCTCAATGTACTTTTATAAGAGATTTGAATAGAGTCATGTTTGAAGATATTGCCAGCACATCAAGAGCTATCTTCATAAGTAAATTCTTTTCCTCTAAGGGATAATTCATTGAACACTACTTTAGAATTCCTTTGCTTCTTTTAGAATGATCTGTTGCATTCACTTTGTCTTATAAGAGCTTTATCCGCTTCAAAAATGTGTCTTCGTTTAACATAACATGACAAAACATACTAATGAACCTGGACAATGATGTTTCGTCAAAATAAGACAAGACTGGTCAGATGATCTTCAGAGCGCTAACCATTGACTTAATCCTTTAGAACTTCGTCTTCAGACCAAAACTTGTCTTACTAACTTGATCCATATTTGATCAGAGCTTTGGATTTTTATTGACCATCTTTAAATCAAAACTTCATCTTGGGTACCAAATATGTCTACCTTGTTGAACCAAGATAGAATTCGTTTCTTCAGAGTTTAGTGTTTTCAGAGTCAAAATATTGACTTCAGAGTCAGAATTTAATTCTACGTTCCTGCACAGTAGAACAAAATTTAGAGTACCTAATTGTTCTTCTATACATTGTTAGCATCAAAATCTTAGAGACATTATTCTAAAACTTATTTTGGTTCAATAAGGCAGAGAGACATTGTGAGGATTTATAAAAAGGGATAGAGAAAAACTAATTGGATGATGAGTGGCTATTGGGATTTATTATCCTTACCTTCGAGTTAACCATGCTTCAGCGGCGGATCTCTTTGGAGACCCACAGGTGCCACTGCACCCCCAACTTTTCTATAATTATCATATTTGACATATTATTTCACATAGTTAATGGTGGTTGTGATTGAAAGTCACCCCTGAATTCAACTTGTGGTCGTATGATGGGGACTTGAACTGCCAACCTACATGTAGTATTCAAGAAAATGAACCACCACACCTATTCATAATTTTGATACTTTCTTGAAACTGTTTAATATATAATCTTTAAATATTTGGCAACCCCAACAAAAAAATTCAAGATCCGTCACGGCATGCTTCGGTGTGAAAACCTCAACGACTCTTGTTGACCCCATGGTGTTAGGGCGTACTGATAAATCTTGGTAACTCAGACTAGTCTCTTAATAAAATCGTAGTGAAAGTGTTTTGTACTAAAATTCATTGAGAGAGATGTTATTCTTATATGATAGTCGATATCCTCCTATGCTACTTTCTTGAGCTTGAGTTATTTGTACGTCATGTTTATGGAGTATAGGTGCATGAATCTTGCATTTGATGTATATATCTTGTCATATCTTGTATAGTTATATGTACACCTTAGAAGTTTTTGTGTTTTGTACATATCTTTTTATATTTGTTTCTAATTGAATGATTTGGAACTTATATCACCCCAATGTTTTCTAACTATTTCTCTTGTAAAAATTATATGCAGGCTATCATCAAGAGAATAAATTGGATAATTGTTATCTCTCACCTATGTTATGGTGTTCCTAAAAGTTTAGAATTATTGTTTATGTTTAAATTGGGTTGTAAGACATTGATATTACGATATCAAATTTGGGGTTAATAATATGGTCTTGACTTATTTTGTTGGATATAGAGAAAATATTATATGTGATTTTATTATGAGAATAATTGTAAGGTTCTAAGAAGCCGATGTATTTTATTTTAAATTATGATGTTGTGTTATTATTAGTGGTGTAGATGTGATATCTTATACAATATAAAAATTTATTTATTTTACGAAAACAATTATTATTAGTTTTAAATGTATTTTATTTGGTTTTTTCTATTCTCAATTAAAAAACTTACATATTGTTTAGATAATTTCTATAATAATTATTTTGAAATTTAGGGTTTTATATCAGTGGTATCAGAAATTGGTATGTCCGTCAGACTTATATGTGTTATGTTTCAACAATTTTTGTGTTACTATGTGCATTTTTGTGTAATTGCTTGATAGTATGTACACTATTTTATTTAATATTTAGCTGTGTGCATAGCTTAAGTATTTTCATTACTAGATTCAGATGTAGCAGAAGCTTTAGCTATGTGGAAGGAGTTGGAATTTGCAAAAGACATGTTTTTTATGAATCTTATAGCAAAATCAAATGCTTTTAATGTGGTTCAGGCGTTGAACATTCAGGCAAAATCAAATGTTCACAATTATGTTGCCTCTATTATTGGAGATATAATTAATTTTAATGTATTTTTTCGTAGTTTAAGAGTCTTGCATGTTGGACGTGAGGCTAACCATGCTGCCTATTATCTAGCTCAATACTCTCTTCATAATCCCGACTATATATGGATTGAAGAGATCTTACCTTGTATTTCTGCAGTCTTGACTTTTAATTTATTGTCAGACTTTTGTTAATGAAATTTTATTTAAAGTAAAAATAAAATAAAAAATCTTGAAGTCCTTCAAGACTTCATATAACGACTCCCACTATTTTTGTGAAAAACTTATTGCTTCATTCCCCGATTGAGAAACTTTGGATGCATGGGAACATTGAGTGAGGAAAGATTGAATCAATTCCTCCTACATTCCTATGACATTAGGAGTCACTCCATCTATTTTTATAGTATCACAACATTCGAGAAAAAATTATAGATGAAAATTTGAATCATCCATTTGAAAATCAGAGAATAGACATTCTTTTTGCAAAACTCTCCGTAAACTATGTTTTATTTGAAAATTTTCCGCCATAATAAAAAAATCAGAACAAAGTAAAATAAAAAGTAGCAGAGAAATTCTAGTCTAAACGGGTTAGAGGAAAATTACCTCAATAATTCAACAAGTGCCCAACAATGAAATCAAGCCCATGATAAGCCCACAAATGTGAGATTTTATCGTCATAATAAAATAGACCATTACTTTTTTCACCCTTCCTGTTTCTCGCGCACCCTGCAAATAAACCGAAAATACCCCTAGTCCGGATTATGTAATCCGAACCAGATTGTTAGAGATTTTCGGAACACAAAATATGGACACATTCAAAATCTAATTTTTGGTGTTTTCTTTTATGTCAAAGGTCACTGTTGACCGTTATATAAGTCCTAGGTCATAAGTACATACAATGAAAACGTGTTTGTCATTCAAAACCGTCCAAAAAAACGCATTAAAACTCCACTAACCGGCTAAACATTTGGTGAAACGCACCATCAAAAAATAACTGAGGTTGTCCAAATTATATAATCCGGAAAAGACAAAAACTATTTGGATTATAAAATCCGGACAACTTGTTTGGAAGATAAACAGACCTATTTATTATCCTATGGCACCCTATTTGAACTTTCCATCGTCATACATATTGCAAGTTCCAATTTTCATCGTCATTGCACCTTTCTTCACAAGATCTCCAAGATTTTATGTCTCCTACGACAATTAATTATCCACTATCTCAAGGCATTTATGCTTCTTTGCTTCTTTCCAACATAGTTGTCTCTCTCTACTATAAAATGCCTTCTTACCTTCTTGCTCTCCACCAAATCCTGAATTTCTTTCCTTTGTATCTTCCCTTCTCCCGCAAGGCAGCAATAAACTCCTTCACGCCATGGAAATGCTTCTGCTAGAATTTCAACTCTCATTGCCAAGAAGATCGCCACTCCGAGCACTAGAGAGTTTATAACCTTCCGGAAACCTGCGAAACTCCATCGGAGACTTTTCGAAAAACCATGTAGTGCTTAGAGCGGTATCGGAAGATTGTCTGCGCCTTCTTCTCCTCGCTTCTCCTAATGCGGGACAAAGGAAGTTCTTGCAGCAACTTACTCTCAGTGGCCATGCATTGTACTACATTGTCAAAGCGGCTCAAATGCTTCAACAACCTCACTTTGACCTGCCAATGATTCAATTTGTTCTCAGCAGCGCCCAACGTGCAGGCAAGCGAAGGTTTTGACAATGATAGGTTTTTTTCCCCTATTTCATGACCTTTTCACTCGACAGCGTCTTGCTCACTGTAGAAGCGTCATGAGTGCCGAAGGTCTTCTCTTCGATTGGGGTCAACTCGAACTACGTTTTATGCCCCCAGGTTTGGACTACAAGTTCACTTCTCTTTCCGATGGGGCTTGTGCAATGAGCAACAGGATCCACAATTCTCACTTGCCATCTCCAGGTGCAGAAGGGGATTATGATATGATCAACATCTGCCTTTCTTGCCGTCTCGACACCGAACTTGTTTAGTTTCTGGGGCACTTCCGCTTCTTCGACCTTGATTTTCTGTTAAAGGCCTAAAGGTCCTTTTTTTGTAATATGTCGTAAACATTCGGATTACACACTCCGGAAATCATGGGAGGTGTCCGGAGTATGTAATTTGCACTGTGTTAGGATGTTTTGGACGGTGGTTTACACCACAAGAACCACGTTTTCATAGATTATGTAATTCATACCTTTTTTTTCTTTTTTTTTTATGAATTTAGCATCCAAATAATATAAAAATAAAGCAAAGTGTAAGAAAAGTGTGTAAAAGTAGTAAAAGAGGTTTCCGGATTATATAATTCGGAAATTTCTGGGAAATTATGTATCCAGAATATATAATCCAGAGGACTTTTTTGTAATTTTGTAGGGCGCGCGAGAACTTAAGAGGGTGGAAAAAATAATAGTCAATAAAATATTGGTCCACATGGACTTGTTGATATCAATGATACTATTTCTAAGTGTTTAGCTAGTACGGTTTACATGTTTGGGAGATTTGATGATTGATTGTTCTGAAAATATGCAATTTATAAAAAGGTTTCTTTGAATTATTGAAGTTCATCACAAAAATGAACAATATAAATCCCAACCTTATTTAATAGAGTCGCTCATAGTCTTGCTAGAGCATCTATATTACATGCTAGTCCCAGTATTTTCTATCATCCACCTTATTGTATTCTCTCTCTTATGGATGAAATGAAATGGGCTATCCATTATTCAAAAAGAATAATTAAACAATTTTGAAAGACGGAAACATGTCACTTTTTTATGGAGTTGAAAATTTAATTTGGTATGTTTTTCCATCAATTGTGTCACACATATCCATTTGACCTTGTTTGCCTAAATATTATAAAAAGGACAATTAACAACACTTAGCCTTGTAACAAACAAGGCCATTAGAAAAGTGGAATGGATCACCCTATAACATAGTATTTTTTTCCACTACTAAGATAAAAAGAATGTACAACACCACTTAATCCCAAACTAGAATCCAATTTCAATCACTCCTAATTTATCTTGTGATTATGAAACCAAAGAAACATGGTTGGTAGTTGCTGAGTTAGTGGATTGAAGATTCATCCTACATAGTCACGCAAAAGTTGCCCACCAATAAAATCTCTCCCAAATTGCCTATTCTGCAATTGAAAACCACTCGCGGCGTAACTATCAGGTTGATGTGCAAGACCAAAACGCTGCGCAGCACTCATGTTGAAAGGCTCGGATAACCCAATTCCATGATTTTGATGAAGACCGAGCGTCAGAGATACACCATTGCATGTTGCACCATTATTCATCATGCTCACTCCAACATTACCAACTTGTTGATTGCTTGCGATACTATGATTTGGCACTGACATGTTGTGAAGTTCGTTTCTAGTGCGTTTATATGCAACATCGATAAACTTGTCTGTGGAGGTAGATGGATTCTCAGCAATGTTGTTCTCGCTTAAATTGTTTCGATTATGTTCATCTCTTTGTGATTCCTTTGGAGATTGTTGTGATTCAAGCATGTGTATTTCTTCCACCATTGGCTTCCAAAGCCTTACTCTTGCATTTATAAACCAATTAGACACCTGTAACACATAGACATTGTCGATTATAATACTGCAAAGAATTCCTCACGCATGAAATGAAACAGAAAATGCAGCTTTAATCATGAAAAATTAACCTGGTTACGAGATAGACCAGTTTGTTTAGCCAACATTAGCTTGTCAGTATCGGTAGGGTAACTGTAACAAGAAAACAACATATTGGTAATCTAAACACATGTCTTATAAAATGGTTGGAATGTCCATATACATGTTCACTACTAGAAAAAGCTGAAACAGAGTGACGGAAAAATATAAAATCTGCCTCTAATTTTTGTCACTAAGTGATATATATAGTGACCGAATTTGGCAACCAACCCGTTGTTATTTCAACTTTTTCTATTGATGATAATAGAAAAAGGGAAAAGCCCAATGTGTATATCACAGTTGAAGTGCGACTTGATAGAAGCGTTTAAAAAGAATATATGGAGCTGCGCTCTAGCAGCGACATCAAAAAATTCGACGTCTCCTCAATTGAGGCCGCATCATCCATACTTGACCATAATTCTCCACCTTATTAAGGAAGTTACATGATTTCAATTTTAGAATCTTGAATACATTGCACCAACACCTTCATACTGAAAGCATATTTTGGTGTCCGACAGATGCTAGTGTCCAACATTCAATCACTTGTGATAAAAAAACTAATATTAGTGTCATGCTAGTGTTTGTGCTTCATAAGATATTAATAAGATTGAAATAACACACTTACGGATGCAAAAAGTGTTCAAACAACCATCCCCTAAGAACACTGACAGCACGCTCCGGGAGCCCCCTTTGAGGTCGCCAAACAGGTTGTTGGACATGTTCTATAAACCCTGGCCTTTGACTGTAAAGGGCTCCATCGCCGTTGTGAAACCTTGGAGATTCATCCTTTCTATTGCTTATCTGATAATTAGACTTACCGATAAACTGAAGCTGGTCAGTAATCACATTCTTCAAGAATCTAAAATGTTTGGACATGGCATTTATAGCCAAACTTGCATACGGAGCAGCGTTACCGAGGCCGGCAACATATTCAAATGAAGTTATTACTGCATGAATCTGCTGATAGTACTGTCTGTACCTCCTGCAAACCTGTTCAGGTTGACAAAGAAGAATTATCTCACAAGCTGATGTGACATGTATATATTCCACTTCTACATCTTAATCTTTTTATGAACATCAAGAAATCAATAGTACAACCTAAAGATCTAACGGTGCTAATCAATAAAAGTACACTTTCAAACTCCGCAGCATCATTGTAAATACCAATTTCACCTTCAATCGGATCCGGATTTAGGTAGTCAACCTAAATATCTTTGTGTATATATTCTATGAGATCCGGATTCCCAAGAGTAGCACGCATTTGAGCGTTGTTAACAATCTCGACTGTTATTTTGAGATCTTACGAATCATATTACACAATAACAAAATCAGATTTAAACAATCCCGACCGATATTTTGAGATTGAACATTACAGATTGAAATCTGCGTGATGCAATTATTGCAGCAAATCCATTTGCATATTCTGATTCTATCACTACTTTGAAATGACATGCAACTATAATAGCATCCAAAATTTCATAAACCAATCTTTTTAGGCAAAAAACTTTGTTATCTACACAAGTTAATTACTTTAACCTTTGAACAAGATGATCAAATCAAAACACACTTTTTTGGAGTAAAAATCTTTTCTAAAGGATTCCTATCAATCAATCACTTTAATAAAATACACATGGTATAAAATCTTTGCTATGGGTATCAATTAACACTTTACACTCCCATTCTTCAGCATATATTCCTTCTCATCAATACTTTTGAAAAAAGATCATCAAGTTCATCAAACTTATCCCATAGAATATCGGGTAAAAAGTTCATCCATATAGTCACATAAATACAACATAAACCAAAATCTATCCACAAAAAGAGTACAACCATTTTTTTTTTTAACATCAAAATTTGATTCGATAGTAGTAAGAAAAGTATCACCGTTGTTATTAATGTCATGTCCCAAGTAGATAGCTCCATTGAACTAAGGACACCAAATGAGTTTTAATGTTTTTTTGAGACAACACACAATTTTTTGTTTTCAAAATTAAAATTGAGTTAAAAAGTTAAAACACAACATATTTCCAATAATGTTTCCGACGATGTTTTTAATTTCATTCAACATTACAATTTCATTTTCACCAAACAATATTGACTAAATTAAAAAAGTAGACAAAAAGTAATCATATTATGTATGAAATGTAAAAGATTAAGATTTTATCATTCTCTAAAAGTTCAAGTAGTAGATAAATAAATTTTTGAAAGAAAAAACACACAGAAAAAACTTAGAAAAGAATAAATATATCATTTTATTAAAGTTGTCATAGAGTTTATATCACTATTAGTTTAGGTGTCATACATTTAATTATTTTTCTTATGTTGCAGTTTGGTTTGGTTGTTAAAATAAAAACTGTAAATCAAACCAACTCATACGATTGGGTAGAAAAGTGATTCGAATACATCCAAACCAGCGGTTTTTTACGGTTTCCGTTTTGAACACCCTAACCATAAAAAAATAGCATAACCAGAAATTCCATGGATTATAATAAAAAAAAATAATAAATTCTTTGACACAAAATCCACATCAACACCGTATGTACGTATGAATAGGGTTTCCAATTATTATATTGTTTTTTCTCTCATCGAATGTATTTTATAACGTACCAAAACGATGTCTAACTTTTGTATGTTTATATAACACAACTCATAAACAAAATAATTAAAAAATATCTTAAAAGAGAAAGAAGAAGAAAAAAAACTTTATACCTCATCAAGCACTGTTAATAATCTAGACCTGTTCTTCCTTCCATCATGACCAAGTGTATCATCATCAACACCATTAACATGATTAGTTTCCATCAAAGATGCATCAGCAGCAGCAATAATCTTCTCAGCACGAACACCAACATCACATATCTCATCCAATAATTGTTGTGCAGGTTTCAAAAACCTCGATCCCTTCAAAACAGAAGCATAACCCGTAAACGGTCCTAATGGAACCGTGTTCCTTGAAACATCAACAACAGAACCATAACGTTGAAAATTAGCACTCATCTGATTCTGGTTGTTTTTGTTTGATGATAAAGATAAAGATAAAGGTTCAGATTTTAACAACATGGCTTCATTGTTGTTACTACTACTACCACCATCGTTGTATACATGATTCATTTGACGAAGGTTTTGATAAAGAAAAGGGTTACTGTTTATAGCATCTATAGCAGAAATGAGTGAAGGATCGTAAAGAGAAGGTAAAGGTGAATAATTAGGGTTAAGGGTAGTTGAAGATTCAATGAAACTTGTTTGGTTTTGAGATAAATAACGAAGTTTTTCTCTTCTACTTTGTTGTGGGATATGATAATTTTCAAAACCCTCTTCAGCCATAGTATTAAACAAACAAAAGAAAAATCAGTAATAAAAATAAAAATGAAAAAAAGAATAGGGTTTGTTTATGAAAAAAGAGAAAGAGAGTGATGGAAGTGATGTTGATAGTGATTGTGATAGTGAAACGAAAAGATATGGTAAGAATAATGATGAAGATGATCTTATACGTGAATTTGGTTATGGGTTTTGTTGTTTTCAATACGCATTAATTTGTTGAGACTGAAAATGCACACAAACTCACACACTCACTCTCACAAGCAAAACCAAGTTTAGGTAAATTTTTCTCTATCCTATGAGGTAGTAGTACTAATAATGATTACTAATGTGAATGAGGTTTCTATGTTTGATTAATAATCTTGGAAGGAACAAATGAATAGGGGAAGGTATTGATGAAGATACATTGGGTAACGAGATGAACCGGCTATTTCCGGTAACAATTGAATTGACTATACTACTTGTTTCTGTGCATGTCTCAGATATTTCTGACATTACTGGCTTTCTGAGTTTTGTCGTCTTCTCAATCCGTTGTGTCTTGTGAGGTGTGTCAATTCTTCTTATTTTTTTATTCATTTATATTAAAAAAAATGTTTTAAAGAAAAAGAAAAAAAATAGTTTTGAGTGTCTTATTATAAATGCAAAGTAGAATATATTGAATTAGAATGATGAAAGTAGTATTAATTAGAGTTATACTTAGAAAAGAGTAAGGCATAAATAGGTCTTTGTCCCTGCAAATATAGGTCATTTCAATTTTTGTCCCTAAAGTTACTAATTCTTTTATTTTGTCATCGCAAATATTAATCATTTGAAAAATAGTCCTAATTACATCTGATTAGTAACTTCTGTGAGGAAAATTCAAATGGTCTATATTTGCATGGACAAAAGACCTATTTAAGCCAACCACCTCGCTCAATCATCGCTTGCCACATGGGCACCATGTCACCAGTGGCGGAGCCAGAAAATAAATCTTGGGTGGGCCATAGACAGTGATTAAAGTTTTTTGTGGACGGCCAATTTGTTTAGTGTATGAAAATATATTTTTTCTTATTGGTATATTTTATCATTGGTTAGTTCGAATGACTATAACTCGTTATTTTTTAAATATAGTTCAAACCAGTATTTTTAAATCTGAACCGATTATCAACTCGGACAAAGTATAAGATCATTGATTGAACAACTAGGTCATCGATTGAACCTCATGATTGAATTAAATGACCCAACTTCTATAAATAAATGTATATGTATTAACCTGATTTGAATCAGACAACTGAGTAAAAAAAACTCATGCCATATAATAATGTAAAAAAGATCATTACATAAAAAAATATACTTATAATCAAGTACAATAATAAAATATATTTTAATTTAGGCCAAATATCTCTCTGGGTCCTTTAAGTTTCATGTATGTTTCATATATGTCCTTTAAGTTTCTAAGGTTTTAAATAGGTCATTTAAGTTTCAAGTTTGTTTCGGATAGGTCCTTTAAGTTTCTAAGGTTTTAGATAGGTCCTTTAAGTTTCGAGTTTCGCTTAACGAACAGATCAACTTTGGCTTAACGGAGGTTGATAGAAATGACCTATCTGAAACAAACTCAAAACATAAAGGACCTATCTGAAACCTTAGAAACTTAAAGGACATATCCGAAACAAACTCGAAACTTAAAGGATCTATCTGAAACCTTAGAAACTTAAAGGACCTATCTAAAACAAACGTGAAACTTAAAGGACCTAGGGAGGTATTTGGCCTTTAATTTAATAAAGAATATAGTATTTTTGCACCTCAAAAAATAGTGTTTATACAATTAAATATTTTTATGATATAATGTTATTTAAGGATCTTTTAACGTTTATATTATATGTTATGTGTTTTAAAAAAGAGTTGCAGTCCTCTTTTGTATACAAATAAGAATAAGAATGAAAAAAGAAAGTAAAGAGACAATTGTACACAAAAATAAGAGTAAAGAAAGAATGATTGTTTTAAATTAAATAAAGGAGGTGTTTATTAAGCAAAGCTAACTTCAATTATGAATTTTAACGTTTAGAAAAGG
>Ga0228711_1010225_pt1 | contig 12426 bp, 8 predicted proteins | sample MedpolnodulmetaG_2_FD_177996 | JGI IMG/M metagenome (GOLD analysis project Ga0228711, IMG submission 177996) | Root nodule microbial communities from Medicago polymorpha collected in Santa Monica, California, United States - brown nodules | ecosystem: Host-associated > Plants > Roots > Nodule...
ATGTGTCACTATAAATTCATCATTTGTTAGAAAAGTGAGTATTTGATCTGTATGATTTGTTTTCCCTATCGGATTCAATTTCTGCAGCATTAAAGCTTACTTCTCTTTTGAATGATTAGTGCTTTGACCATACATATAATTTTAAAATTAAAATTCTTTATGACAAGTGAAATTTTATATTCTTTTAGTAATTGAGTATTGTCATCTAAGTGGGAGGTTGTTGGATTAATTATTTAATTAATCAATTATGGATTGACAATAATCAATTATTATAAGTTAATGTCATAATATATATTATGGTTTATTGTGTTAATCACTAATTAGATGATGAATATGTATGGTTAGGCTATTCTTTCTAAATAGACTGTGATGGATTGAACCATTTAGCTAAGCCCAATGAGAGTTCCCTACCCTCAGCCGTTTAGCTATTTAAACGTCATCCCATCAGACGGTTAAGCAATTTTGAACACTACTCTGAAAACCTAACACTAAACGGAATGAGGGTAGTTATTCCTCTCATAACTTGATGGTGATCGTTCATGAACCTAAACATATAAGGTACACAATTTCTTCTTCCTTCTCTATGATATGCCATAATTTGTATCTAGTGATCCATGGCTAAACTCTTAAACTTTTATCAAAAGAGTCTCACATTGGATAACATATGGCATGAACATATTTATAAGTGAGGGACAGTTATCACAAGTCGGTTTTGTGGGAATTTGTTAGACCCATAACATTGGATAACTATTTCTTCTTCTTTTTGTGTATCAACTTCAATGCAGATATGAAGGAGTGAATATATGGTTATTTGTTCTTGGAAATATGTGATTGTCTGTCATTTCAGTCAAACTAATTGGAAGAGGTTGCATTCTGATATTTGTAAATCAAAAACAAACAAAATAATTGTTGAAATCAATTCTTTTCCGTGTTCCCAGGTGCACACGGCAAACTCAAGTCAACATAATGTTTACGAACCACTAGGCCAGTTTTTAACCAAAACATATACGTGGACCTTATGATAGAGATAGATGGATAAAGTAAACTAATGGCCTCACATCATACTTGTGGTTTCAAGCTAATAGACAATCATTCAAACTTCTCTTATACGGTAATCCTTTCTAGTTTCAAGCTAATTCTTTCTGCTTGCTGCAAACATGTGTGAGTTCAATTTCTTTCACTTCAACTCTCTTCTTCATTTGTTTCATATAATGCTCAACAAAAGTAAATCGTGTGAGTTCAATGGAGACCCTAAATTTGGAGTTTTTAAATGGGTTTCAGGTACACATCACTCTTTTATAATTTTATAGTAACAATACTTAATAAGCATTGAGTCACTTCAATGGAGACCCTCTAACAAAAATTCTAAATGGGTCCACCCAATAACTCTTCCTCATTTACATTTCAACAATACAATTATTATTTTAATAAAACGTAGTTTGGGGTCCACTTAAGAATGGATGTCTGGGTCTTAGAAGACCCCAAAACAAAATTCTCCAATGAGGGTACCTATTTGGTATTGGGTCTTAAATGGTAAGACCTCACCATTTAGGAAGGTCTAAGAGAGTGGTCCGTTCAGGAGTCCGTTGGAAAATGGGTAATGGTTTGAGCATTTCAATCTTTGATGCCATGTGGTTAAGCGATGGACGTTGTGTCTCGGGTGTAGGGCAACCGAGAGAAGACATACAACAAGCCAGAATACACTCTCTTATAGAGAACAATTCTCATAGTACGAACTATCACTTAATTATTATTTTGATCAACGCACAACCTAGAGAATATATCCTAAAAACACATCATATTAGACAAGTAGAGGAGGGTCAATTAATTTGAAAAGCTGAGAAGAATGGTCATTCCTCTGTCAAAAGCAGGTATAGGTTATGTATGGAGGAAATTGCTAACACAGATTGGGCTATTAGGTCGGAATTTGGAAATTGAAGGTATCGCCGAAAGTGAAGAACTTAATCTGGAGAGTTTGTCGAGGGTGTTTATGGTACCTCTACGTGTGCGCTTTGCGATGGTAATTACGAAGATGAAATTCTTGTTTGATTGCCAAAAGCTAGGAATGTTTCATGGGATATCAATCTCTTGCACAAAGTTAATGTATGGCTAAAATATGTAGTTTATATTGTCTAGCTTGAGAACGAGAATAAAAAAATTGTACTTAATATAAATATAAATTGGTGGTTTTCGTGAGCTTAGCTCGGTTGGTAGGGACAATGTATATTATGTGCATGGGTCAGGTTCAAACTCCATACACCCCACTTCTCCACCTTTAAAATGTGTGAGTATCAGCCACTAAGCGACTTGATAAAAGAAAAAATTGGTAACGCTTAATCTCATTGGGCTACTTGACAAATATATATTTGGTGAGGCTCGATCGTGTGTCTTTATCTTCTCATCAATAATAGTGTTTTTTCTTAAATATCACTTATGCGTAATCTATCTTGATATTTTGTTTGATTAACGTATTTGTTAGATTCAAATTATTATTTTCATGCCATTAAATTTTATTACATATTATGTTGCTTATTGTTTATTCTATACCTAATTTTGGCCAATAATCTTTGGTTTTTCGACGCCTTTTTTCATTTCATCATCTTACTCTATTTACAAAGAGGTTTATATTAACTAGAGAAGTCGAAAAAAGCAGGGTGCACATTTCTCCCTCATAAATATAAAAAAAAATAAAAAAATAAATGACACATACTTGTCATTGTTAAATAAAAAACATAGGTAAAATCTACAACAAATACGCCACAAATAATAAACGGTTTTTAAATAAAATGAACAAATATTTAATATAAATATTACATTAGTGTTGGTATTTCGATAATAGTCAAGAGTTTTCAAAAAATTTCATATCAACTTTCTAATATTGGGTCATAAAATTTTTTGTTTTATTACATTAGTGTTTGTTTTTGTTTTGTTTTATTTCCTAAAAAAGAAATTTTTTTATTAAATATAAGCATATAAAATCCACAAGAGACGCGATACATATATTTACCAGAATTTTGCATGTAAAAAAATATTTAATGAAAAGATTATATTTTTATAGATAATTTTCCTTTTTTTTGTGGGAATAGATAATTTTCCTTTAATATCATAATATTACTAATATAACTTTTTTTTATATTTAATTACAATAATATCACGCGACCCATGCGAATGCACAGGTCCTTTGCTAGTTATAGTAGTAGATTTTATATCTATAGTATTAATAAAGAGGTTACAGTAACGTCAAAAATAAAATAAAATAAAGATTATACACAATATATTTTGTTCCTAAAAAAAACATAATATTTTTTGTGTAGTCTACTTTCAATAATCCTAAATGACATTTAAACAATTTACTCTTAATTTGGTTATTTATTATGAGTTGTGATTCATTTGCTAAAAATGTTTTTTTAATGGAATTTTTTTTTTTATAACTCGTCATATTTAGTTATTCATTTTTTTAAAAAAAGTACTTTAATAGTTAGAATTTCACTTCAGGAAGAAAAACTATTCTTTTTTTAAAACTATAAGAATATTAATATTTTAAATAATTAGATAAAATTTTACAGTTTTTATTGATAAAAGTTGGAAGACAGACACGTTACTACATATCTTTCTTCTTTTTTTTTAAGAAAAAAAAATTAAATAAAAAGCAAAAGATACAGAGACTTGGGGACATTAAACCTGATCCAGATAAAACCCAAAACGGAAATACATCGTTGTACATCAAATTGAGTGGGTCAACCCTAATCTATCAACAAAAAACCACAAATTACAGGCGCAACCCAGCAAACCCGTGTACGAACGCGAAACCAAGTACAAAAATATAAAAAATGAGCATTTGCGTAGAACAGTTAGGGTTTAAATTCGACAAATAGATTGACCGTGGTGCAAAATCCAAATACCAACAACTCCAGAAACATATCTTAAAACTAGTTTGAATAATAAAAGAGTGGTGCTATATGATCAGAAGGAATATACCACGAAGGGATGGTGAAATGCATTTTAGTCGACAAAATTTGTTGGCCGCAAAACACGGTGGTCATAGTGTTACTAATTTTGTTTTGTTGTACATAGCATTATCCATAATAAAAATGCAAATTAAGTTATTTTCAACTTGGTATTTGAATTTCCTTAAAAAAAACTTGGTATGTGAATTCTTTAAAAAAAACATGGTATTTGAATTGAGTGCAGGCAAACTGTATGCAATTAGTATATCTGAATCGTTCGATCAAGATCAAATGATTTAAATTTTAAGTTCGTGTTTTGTTTATTTTTGATTCAAAAATTCGAGTTAAAATTCTGAAATGTCCAATCTTAATCGAATGATTCAGATGTAGTTAGCAATAATGGGGTAGCATTTGCGTGATAGTGGAGTTTCAATGTCACGTGACATTGGTTAATTATAATGTGTCACACGTCACCGTTTAGGTTAAAATATACTCCCTCCGTTTCAAAATGAGTGTCATTTTAGCCAAAAAAAATTGTTTCAAAATGAATGTCACTTTACATTTTCAATACAACTTTAATTTTTTTCTTCCAACTTTACCCTCTTCAACTTTTTTTTTCTTATAAAGTAAGGGCAGTTTGATAAAAGTGTTATGTCTAATGATTATTTCATTATATGAGAAATGCTATGTTGCCAATTCCAGTATTTTAGAATGAGGGTGATGTGGCCCAATAGGAAAGAGTGTGTTCAATAGAGTGTGATAGAGAGTTTGTCCTTAGCATTTCTCTTCATTACATTCTTTAATATGTGTGCAATTGCGTAAAACGACACTCATTTTGAAACAGAGAGGGAGTAATAAAAAACAAAAGATCCTTGAGAGAGAGAGAGGGAGAGAGAGTGAGAGGGGTAGGTCATTTATCACATTGTGGTTGATACCACAATGTCAAAAAAGGCAACCGCTCCCAGCTGCACACGGCAAACTAATGTCAACATAATGTTTACGAACCACTTGGCCACTTTTTAACCAAAACTTACGTGGACATTATGATATGATGGCCTCACATCATACTTCTGGTTTCAAGCTAATATAAATATGATAGACAATCATTCAAACTTCACTCATCCAGCAATCCTTTCTGGTTTCAAGCTAATTCTTTCTGCTTGCTGCAAACATGTGTGAGTTCAGTTTCTTTCACTTCAACTCTCTTCTTTATTTGTTTCATATAATGATCAACAGAAGTTAAATCATATCTCTGAATTTTTTATTTTGTCATAAGTAAATCTATAAACAAAGCTGAAACTATGCTGATTTAGATGTTTCTATTAATAAATTTTGCAGCAGGAAAAAAACCCTATGCTGTTGCTCAGTATGGTTGTCTTCTTGTAACTCATGCGGTAAAGAAGGTGGTAGAGGAAGTTGATGTAAATAAACGTGTATCTGATTGGTTTGGCAAAGGCTATGTGAAAGTTGAAAGACAAAAGAACAAACTCATTTCAAATTGTGATCGTGTGCGTGCAAAAGTTGAAGCAATTGATTGCAATACTGAAAATGTTAGAGATATTGTGTATGAGTGGCTAAAAGAAGCAGACATAATCATCCAAAAAATGGAGAATCTTACGGTACAATCGAAATCACCATCATGGATTGAATTTAATAAATTGCAGGAAGAAATTACAGCACTAAATAAAAAATGTAATTTTGATTCATTTTCAACTTTGGGAAATAATTTCGAGTGGTTCAAGTCAACGAAGAAGGCTTCAGATGAACTTTTGGAGGCACTTCGAGATGATAGTTGTTGTATAATTGGATTGTACGGTAGGCGGGAATCTGGTAAAACAACATTGGTGAAAGCAATGGATGAAATGTATTTTAAAAAAAATTATGAGTTTTTATTTGTCAAAGTGACCAAACACCTAAATATCACAGCAATGCAAGATGAAATTGCTAACTCCTTGAAAATAATATTTGATGGAAACTGTGAAGCTAGAAGAGCGAGAAAAATATTATCCACAATAGAAAATAAGGATCGTCCAATACTTGTGGTCTTTGATGATGTTCGGGCAAAATTTGACCTACGAGATGTAGGAATTCCTTGTAAAAGTAATCGATGCAAGGTACTTTTGACTACACGTCAGAAAAAATATTGTGACTTAATGCAATGTCAAAGGGAGATTCTACTTGATCCCTTATCTACAGAGGAAGCTTGGACTTTGCTTCAAAAACATTCAGGAATTCTCGAAGAGGACCACTCCTCCTCATCTGGCTTATTGAATGTGGCACATAAAATTGTTTTTGAATGCGATGGGTTACCAGGACAAATCATTAAGGAAGGGTCTTCCTTAAGAAGTAAACCAATGGAGGAATGGGAAAAATCACTAGACAATTTGAGACATTCAACGGCTCAATGGCAGATGTTCCTCAGTTTTAGAGGGGAAGATACTCGCTCCTCTTTTACAGGTTTTCTTTTTCAAGCTTTATGCCAAGGGGGATTCAAGACTTTCATAGATGATGAAGGACTGCACACTGGAGACCAAATTTCACCTTCTCTTAGAAAGGCAATTGCAGCATCACGACTTTCGATTATTGTTTTGTCTGAAAACTATGCAAATTCCACATGGTGTCTTGATGAACTTGTGAAGATTCTTGAATGTATGAAATGCGATAATCAAATAGTTTGGCCAATCTTCTACAAAGTAGAGCCATCAGACATAAGGCATTTGAGAAAAGGTTATGGCAAAGACATGGCTCAACATGAAAAAAAATTTGGAATTAACTCGGAGAGAGTACAAAAATGGAAGTCAGCTTTGCTTGAAGTTTCTAATTTGTCTGGAATGACTTACACGACCGGGTATGAATTTGAATTTATTCAAAAGATCGTGAAAGATGCCAGCGATATTAAAAATCGTTTGCAAATACTAAGCATATAAATTTGGACCAGAGAGATTGACAATCATTTCGAAAATTGATTTGGTTGGCAATCGTTTTTGGTTTTTGGAATTTAAATTTGTTTTGTACGTTTTCCTTTATACTCTCTCTTGTAACTAAATTGAATTGCCTCTTTTTTTTTACATGATTGAATTACCTCTTGTAATTTAATAGATTTACCAAATTGTACATTGTGAAAGAATATACTGACCCTTAATTTTTCATTTAATGTTTAACAATCCACCTCTGGTTGTATCTAGTCAAACATTGATGGTTTATTAAAGTAAGTTTAGACAATATAATCAATATCATCTATTCCAAAGAAATTACTAGCTTTACACTCCATTTACATAAAATTCCAAGTCCTTAAAGTATATACATACAAAAAGACAACAAGCAGTTGTGTACTGAAATGCTCAAGTGTACTTGCTCTTAGGACACTTAAGTAATGCATGTAGCAGACATGACATGAGTCTATTAGGGTGTCATAAGCATGCTCCTGAGCTCATGTCTGTTCTTATCAACGCATCCCGAGCTTACCAAAGAGGTTATTCAGATATCATCATCCTTAATTGACTCATCATTATCATTCCTATGCCAATTCCAAAAGGCATGAGTAGAGTTTACAATCTTCAGCTCACCGCGTGATCAAAACTGGCTTCACGGAATTCTGACCACTTTGGTTGTGGATTTATGTACCTGTAAACAACAATGATGTAAGAATACCAATAAATAACCTTAGTAGTTATATGTACAGATTTCAGACAGTAACCAATTCAGTAGATAACCAATTTTTGTAATGTGTCTGGCAAATATTACTTGTCTATGGGCTAAGCCTTCTTGGTTTCCACCATCACCAATGGTTATATGGACGGCGCCACAAGGATCCAATCTTCCATTATACATGTGTTTCTGTCGGTCAGATAAAGCACCACTTAACACCAAATTTCCATTAAATTGTGCTTAGAAATTAAAATAAAGGCTAAATTATAAAAGGCGTATCAAACGTTCATAAGCTTGAACAAGACCAGCAAGAACTAAATCAACACCGGAAGCATAAAGAATCAGGGGGGGTTTTACCGCCCGGCGAGCCTGGGCACATGTCCGGGCTCAACCCATATTTTCTTTGTATCACTACAAGAAATTTGACTTATAGTGACGGCTAAAATCCGTCACTATAGGGAAAATTTCCGTAGATAAATCTGTCTGTCATTGTATGTTTTCCACCTATACCTACGGACAAAACCATTGGTAATTCTAACGAGAAAATTTTAAAAACATTATGGACCTCTACCTACGGCTGCGGCCGTAACTAAAACTTATCATTGTTTGATTTTGTTTTTTATATTTTCTATTCTACTATAAATTCTAAAAATGAATAATTCATAAAATTACCACTAAAATTAGTTTAATCAATATAATAAAATATTACAATCAATCTCTTTCGGAAAAAAAAAATATTACAATTAATATTATTGGAATTTGAAATCGATTACTATAATCAATTTTTTAAGTGACTTAACTAGAATAGAAACAACGTCGTACTAAGACGACGAAATCACGAAAAACAAAACTAAAATATAAGTGAAAATCACGTAACGATTTGGAGTGATGATTTGGTGTCAAAAGTTGACCCCAAACCCACCTCTCTTTTGTGGGTGAAGGAGAAGAAACTAGGTTTTACATGACAGCTCCCAGAAGGGACAAATTTGTCGCTAATATTACCAAGTTTTTATTTGTAGTAAAAAAAAATTTACGAAGATTTATATAGTAATTATATTTATATCGAATTTTGTTTTGAATTATTACTGAATTATAGATTTACATAAAAATATAATGAATAAATTATTGGCGTACTTTTATGATTTTGTTTATTTTTTCCCTCAAAAAAATGATTTTGTTTATTTTTATTTTTTAGATTTTTTTCTAATATTTTAAGTTCTAGAATTTTCATTCCCATTTACATTCAGTTATTAAAGACATTCCCTTTCAGTTACTGATGTAAAATATTTGTACATCCTATTTTTATCAACAGTAAATATTTTAGTATCGTCTCCACAGGGACTAGTGCATATCATAAACCGTTCAACATCAATTATCATCTTAAGTTTATGGTTTAATTGATTGTTTGTTTAAAAACTAATCTAACTAATTTACATTAATAAAATAGAGACGAGATAGGGCATATAACAATTAGGGTTAGAGTTCGTCGACCAAGCGTTACAGATGTATTCTTATGACCGCATAAACGGATTCTAGCTTTTAATCGATTTGGGGTCAACAAGGGACCGTCAATGTTGATCCACTCAACAAAAGGCCATGAGATGATTTGGCTGAGAGTGGGCCTCTTATAAGATGGAAGAAAAGAAACCTTGTGAAGGATGACAAACCCATCTTTAACTCAGGTGTTGGTGTTCCACTGACCTTCCTTCCAAATGACTTAATTGTCGGCTCTCCTTTCATGTTGCCCAGAGGACCTTGATTATCTATCTGGTTTGAGAAATGAGGGTTGGAATGAGTTGGTGCGTCCTTCCTTTCCCAGTCATAAAGGATGTACGTTGTATCCATTTTTTGCATTCCTTAAGTGTTTGAAGAAGGGGACTCCATGAAGAAGCAATCAACGAAGATTAAGGATGAGCACAAACAAGTTTTGGACCAGCATGAGAAGTGCACTAAGAAGATGAAGAGTGACCTTTCTCTAAAAAGAATCGCCATGATTTGGAGGCGGAAGTCAAAGAGCTTTCTAACCAAGTCTCATGTCACCGCGATAGCGAAAATTAAAGAGATTTCTTACCAAGATCCGGTGTGCCTTCTAATTTAAACGTGAAGGTTGGCCTATTGGAGGAAGTTGTCCAAGGTTAAAACAATGATCTTGAGGCGATGTAGGTAGCCTTCGACACTTCCTAGAGAGAGACAACCAAGATAGTGGAAGATACTTTCCAAGTGGTGGACGATTCCTTTGCCAATGCTTTGGATCATGTTGAGCACTTCCACCTCGATGTAGAAACTAATCGTGAGTCTTAGCTTTCTTGCCTTTTTTTTGTATGTGCAAGTCATTTTGTCATTCCCATCATGTTGTATTTTGCTCTCATGTAGTTTGTCGTTAGGAGCTTTTCAAGTTAACGTATGAACATTTCTGGTTTCAATTTTATGCTTTTGACAAATCTATTTCTATACTTTATTTCATACAAGAAATGATTGGTTTTGTTTTGTGATGAGTTGGTCGGTGAATCATTCAAATCATAACTTTATCATGGATCGGGTTCATGATCTTGAGTTTACGAGTCTGCCATCTGAAGGTGAGAAAAACCACAAGAAGGGAGGGTTGAATTGTGTTTTTGAAAACTTCTTCTTTTACGTTCTGAAGAATTGTTCTCAGGTTCAGAGTCTGAAGTAGTTCAGAGTATGAGTGAGTTCAGAGTCTTTGTGCAACGGATAAATGTAAAGAACAGAAGAAGAAAGAACACAAGCAATTATACAGGTTCCTTCCACAAACCGGAAGTAGTCATGTCCCCCTTGCACTTCCAAGGAGAGCTCCACTAAAATGTAATATCGAATTACAAGTTGCTCAATCACACAAGAAAGAGACTTATCTTTGCTCAAGGACAACTCCAAGAGACTTCCTTTGCTCAATCACAACTGAAAGAGACTTATCTTAACAATTACAAAGAATTGAATAAGGTTTTGAATACTTGATATACAATCAGAGGTATTCACAATACAATACGAAACAGAACAGACTCTGTTTTTCTAGACACTTAAGAATTCTAAGATATGAACAATTGAAAGAATTCTCTAAGTTGTTGATGTTTGTTTTCGACGTTTTGCACAGAGTATTGGCCTTTTGCTTGAATGTCTAGAGATATGTTCTCTAAGTCTTCATCCCTATTTATAGAAGAGTTGAGAGACGTTGAGAATTTAGCCGTTACATCAACTTGTCTTGCTTTGAAGCTTTGATTCTTCACCCTTGATCTTTTGCCTGATTTGATAGTTGTCCTATGAAGAACTAATTTCAAATCCATTCCATTACAAAAGGAACAACGTCTGCAGCAATGTTACTGTTATCTTTGTCTTGATGTAGAGACAAAGATTGCAGAGATGGTGGTTGCAGAGTTAGTGGTCGTACACTTCGTACATTGTCCTTTGTCAACTCTAGTGAAGTAGCTTCTGACGAGATATGCTTCTGATGACCATTGCTTCTGATGACCTTGCTTCTGATGACGTGTCTTCAGGAGCTCTTCTTCAGACTCGTTTTTTCAAATGCATTCTTCAGACGCATTTCTTCAGATGCATTCTCCCATACGCTTCTAAGCTTCAATTAAAATTCCTTTGCTCTTGAACTTGTTCAATCAGAATCTTTATGAATAGTACTTTGATTATGGATCCTGTACACTTGAACAAATTGTTTAGCATATCCAATTGATGATTTTTAATACCTTGTTATTACCAAAACTCAGTAGGTGATTTTGTGAAATACCCTTTGTTCCAACACCATCACTTCGCCAGTGGGGCCTTATTAGGCATCATTGGAAAGCATGACCGACTAAGGTTTAACTTCCATTCCTTTTTCCCTTAACCGAAGATTAATTTCGGGGTTGACCCTTTCAACCGACACTCTCAACTCTTCAGTGGATAGCCGTTGAGAGGGGTCAGCACTTGGCTTACTTTTCTCCTTCCATTTTGCCTAAACATTGTGCCCCTATTTTTATTTTTGATGGGCGGTGTCAACTAGGAAGGTTTTAATTCTTTATCCCTTATTTGTCTAACCAACTTCTTCGATTCCATGAAGGTTGGTGTCGACCGAGAGTCTTCGACTTCTCCATGTTCACTCGAGCACCACGTGTTGTCTAGGAGTCTTTAACTTCTCCATGTTCGCTTGAGTGTTATGTGCCAGCTTTGACTCTTTGACATCTCCATGTTCACTTAAGCACAATGTGCCATCTAGGAGTCTTTGATTTCTCCACATTTGCTCGAGAATTATATGTCGTATGTGAGTCTTTAACTTATCTATGTTTGCTTAAGCACAGTATGCCATATATGAGTCTTTGAAATTCGTTTAGTCTCTAGCTGGTAAGGTGTTATTGATCTTGCCATTCACCAATAATAGTGTATTCATAGGTGGCACATCGCTTTGCTTTATTCACTTAATGGAAAACATATTTACAATGGAATTTCCCATGTATATAAGGTGAGAACTTAGATATAATAGTGTTTCATCTTGTCTACATTCCATTTTCGTAGTACTAACCTCCCTTAGAGTGTTTCAAGCGTGTACGCTCCTTTGATCGTGCTTCTCATTCTTTTGTGTGCGCCTTCCTATTTTGGGGGCTAACTTTCCTTCTTTGGCATTTTTCCCACCTACGTCGGATATTCACAATGCAAGGTGTTGCAGCAACAAAATGTAAGTATTTATGTTATCGTCTCCACAGGGACTGGTGCGATATTCTAAGCCGTTCAACAATCAATATCGTTCTGAGCTAGGGTTTCATGGTTGATTTGTTTCATAGACTATCAAACTAAGAGATTGTAAATGGAACGAGAGTTAACAGGGAAA
>Ga0228711_1010226_pt1 | contig 12425 bp, 11 predicted proteins | sample MedpolnodulmetaG_2_FD_177996 | JGI IMG/M metagenome (GOLD analysis project Ga0228711, IMG submission 177996) | Root nodule microbial communities from Medicago polymorpha collected in Santa Monica, California, United States - brown nodules | ecosystem: Host-associated > Plants > Roots > Nodule...
TCTCTCTCTCTGAAAGTGTGCGTGTGTGATCAGTGAAAATCCACCATTGTTAATCAAGCTCCAACAAAGATAATGGATCGAATTACAAAAATATAAGACTATTTGTTAAAAAATACAAAAAAGTACATAAAGTGTAATGGTGTAAAGCCCTCTAACAAAGATCTCATGAAGTTTCAGAAACAAATCAACATCATCAAGATGGAAAAAGAAAAAATGGATAAGCCTAATGGTGTAATGGTCACTACAAACCGGATTGTTCCACACCTTAAAAAGGACAACCCAAAACACCTCAATAGAGTGGATGCTACCTAGAGGGTGGTTACCCTTGTTGTTGGATCTACAACATCCAGTCCGTTCATGAAATTATTGTTTAAAGCCGATGTCGGCTACCTCGAAGGTGGTTACCGTTGTGTTTATCATCGGGTACTGGCGTTCGCATGTTTATCTTTTTAGATTCTCACAAATCTTTGTTGATTTAGATTCACCGTCCGATTGTTTTGGCTCGAAAGGGTCTATGTTGCCTTTTGTTTTTAGGTGTTTTGAGACAGAGTTGTGGTATGTGGATTTGTTACACTGTGTGGAGACGAGTCTATTTGCCGATTATGACTTGAGTTTCGTGCTCGAATGTTCACAGACCACTCTTTTTTTTGCAATTCAGTTTTGTGCCCGTACACGGGTGTGCTGGACTGCGTACGTGACGTGTGGTTGTTCCCTCTATTTTGGATTTGGCTATTTTGTACCTTTAGGTTGTTTTGCTTTACTTTGTTTTTTTTATATTGGAACAGGTTTTATGGCCCCCAATGATTTGTATTGCTCTTCTTTTTTTATCTTTAATCTATTTAGGTTGCCGCAGACGATCTCTGCACCCCTTTTTGCCTAAAAAAATGACAACAACCTAATATCAACTCGCTAAATGATTTAAATTTTTCCTTAAAAAATTATTTAAATTATATTATTTAGATCATTATTTGATTTAATTATATTTTTTAATAAAAAATCATTATAATTTTATAAATATATAGATATAATTCTCTTTTGAGACTCACATGTAATTTTTTTCTTTGAATGATAATTGTTAATATGTTAATTGTTATGTTAGTTTTTTTTATCGTAGGTTTTCTTAGACCTCTAACTCTTTTATCCTTAACTCAAACAAGTTGATACACTCAACTTCCCAACCTACATTGTAAATAGTGTGGACCACCAACCACAATATTAATTTTCATTTTCATACATCAAAGCAATTGAATTTAAAACTAATAAATCAATGGTGAAAAAAAGCATTTGGGTATATCTTGAATTCCACCGCCTCTCGACCACTACAAGTTAAACTCTGATGGTGTTGTCGTGCAACAATCAAGCAGAGCAACTCGTGGAGGTGTGTTTTATGACGAGAATCCTCTATGTTTTTGCTTTCAATTTGGGTTTATCCTCTATTACACATGATTGAGCTTTGCCCAATTTTCTTGGTGTTATATTAGCTTCCGGTAGAGTCCAAAAAAGTCGTTGTTGAATCACATTCTCAATCTCAAACTGCAGTAGATATGTTGGATAAAGAATGCGCTTCATATCACCCATGTCCTCTAGTTAAGAGTAATTTGAATTAGAATAAAATGGGATGTGTTTTAACTTGATCTCATGTGCTTCTGAATGCCAACCAGATTGCTAGTAGTTTAGCAAAGTATCTTTCATTAAATATCTCTCTAATATTTTTGATTATGTTCTTGATTCTTATGTTCAACTCTGTTATCATTTAAAGCTTTAGCAGTGAGTTTTCTGCCTAGATTCTAGGTTTTTTTTTTTATATAAAAGAAAGAGATAAATATATTTTTGTTCCCTGTAAATATGTTAATTTTTTGTTTTAGTTTCTCTAAAAATTTTTTCAACTTTTAGTCCCTCAAAACTTTTCTATTTTCATTTTTCGTCCCTCCTTTAGAGTAAAGTCATATGTAGAATTCATATTTTTGAATAAAATTTTGCAGAAAAATTTATAATATTATAAGAATCTCTAAAAAAAAGTAGAATTTTTTAAGAAAACATGAATTAAATATGAATTTTTTTATTTTTTGCGGTTAAAAATTCATATTTAATTTATGTTTTGTAAAAAATTCTAATTTTTTTAGAGACTTTTACAATATTCTACACATTTCTGTATAATTTCATTAAAAAATATAAAAATTAACTTAAAATTAAAAACCAAAAGTAGTGATTAAAAATTTTATAAAAATTAAAAATTGAAGAATTTTTTTAAAAGGACTAAAACAAAAAATTGATATATTTATAAAAATCAAAACATATTTAACCTAAAATAAGAAAAATAATAAAAACATTTGGGTATGGTATTTAACCACTTGTCTACCCCAAATGCATAAGAGTCAAGTCCACGAGTAGCTGTACTTCCTCACTCTTTCTTCACTCCTTCATTCTTCTTCAACTTCAAGGTAATTTTCATTCTCCCATCGAACCTTTTTTTTCTTATTCAATCTTTACTTTTACTAATTTACTTCATTCCCTTTATCTCAGGTTCGGCGCAACTTGGAAAATTTCCGATCGAATTGTTCAAAGTTGAAGATGTTTGATCAACGAAAACAGTTCAAGACGAAGTTATGTGCGCTTTATCAGAATGGTCGATGTAATCGCCAGAACTGTTCTTTTGCACATGGGAATACCGAGCTTCGACGATTTTCTTCCAACTATAATGGTGAATTTTCAATCTTTCATGTTTCTATTTTTATTTTGTTTTGTTTTGTTTTTGTTGAGATAGGGTTGGATTTGTGTAAAAACCAGGGTAAAGCTAGGCACAATACACTAAATGGTGGGACCCCTTCCCAGACCCTGCGTATGCGGGAGCTTTAGTGCACCTGGAGACCGTTTTTTTATTAGTTGTACTCCTAAGGGCCTGTTTGGATTGAGTATTTGAGTTTATCTACTGGCCTAAGCACTAGTGAAGTGAGGGTCTTTGCGAGAACTTACATAAAGGGCTTGTGACATGTTATAAGTTCTCTAACTTATTTTTATAAGCTCTCCAGGATAGCTTATGAAAACAACTTATAGCTTATAAAAAAAACTATTTTTTATTTTATCTTTTGTTATAGAAATAGCTTATATAAAAACACTTATCATGATAAATGCTTATGCTATAAGTTGTAGGTTAAGTTGTTTGTCCAAAATGGGCCTAAATATAGAACTTTGATTACTAAATCTAGTATTTTCAAATAAGTACTATAGCGTAGCGGAATTTGAACTAATCACTATTGTTTTGCGGTACAATATTTAGTACGAAGTGTTATCAAATAGTGGCTATTGTGGATATAGTGCTGTAGCGTAACAGAATTTGAACAAACCGCTATTCTCTGCAATCCACAGCGGACTTACATTATGACTATAATGACTATAATTCAGTGATCAATTTGCACTTCAATTATTTTTTGGATTTTGGTGTACTTCAGTGTAAGTATTTTACCTGTTTTATATCTCGGTTCTTGAACCTGACAAACTATATTTCTTTTCTGGATTGCCGAGTTCAGAAGAATATTCCTGAATGAAGAACTTACAAACATTTTGAAGAGCTCTTTATGTGTCTTCTTGCAGACATAGATGGCTGTAGATATGTCCTTGAACTATTTTGTAGTCTACTAGTCCTGTGTCTGTCTGTGTTTGTACTGTGATTTCTACACAAGCTGATCTATTACTATTCATGATATAAGTTTAATCTATGGGGAGTCTGAGTTACATCTCATATTTGTGATAACATACTTAAGTTTCATGGGGAAAATTGACTAATGATTAGAAAATGAAGCATTGCATGAAGAAAATTTGAGGAAATAAATTATATAGTGGTGACACATTGTCGGCATCTCCTGTAATCTAATTAATTCACTTCTCCAGCTTGTTTAGTCGGCACACTGTTATTCCATTTATTTATCTGGATTCAATACTCTTAAAACAGAGGATCTGGATGCTTATCTAATAATATGGTTCATACGTCCATTGATTCTGTGAAAGGAAATATCAAAGCATACATATGCAATTACACATGGCATAAGGGATTAATGTCGAATTGATATGTTCAATTTCAACGATAGGACATCTGTCCACTTTATCATGTAGACTGTAGCATGTCCAGCAGTGCGGATATTTCATTTAAATGATAAATTCTTCGCAATGAATTCTGCCGATTGGTTTATCTTAAGAGGCAATGCTGGTGTTGTTTGACATAGTATTTTCTTGGCAATGTTTTATATGCTTCATTCCATAAATATGCAGAACAAGTGTTTCCTAAAGGATATTAATCAGGCTTACATGGATGTATCTGGCTATCTGCTAGCTTCTTATTTCGATCAGAAGAGTTCAACGAATTTCCCAATCAATTCATATATGAATTCCACTACTTATGTGGATCTTATGATATTCCTTTGGGCTGTTACTTCGTTTTGGCTCTTATGATATATGACATTCCTTTTGGCTGTTACTTCATGGCTACATGGACATAGACAAAATGGAATTATTAACAAAGATGATATCAGTAGATATCAAATCTCATAGCCTTCGGATGGATCTTTATTTCTTAAGCATCTTGGATATGACTTTCCATTCGAGTTTATATATTATGTCATACTTCTCAGCAAGATGAAGATGTGAACTGTTGTTAATCCATTGCTACCTTGATTACACTTCAAAGAACATACATGGGTTTTACTATATCTGTCATAATATGAGGGTGATATTTTCTATCTACTTTTTGCTCTTACATGGGAGGCACTTATACTATTCATTATTATATTTCTCTTGTTATTCCTGATATTGGTAAGCTTGGTATTCATAAGCAGTTTATGTGCTCTGTTTTTAGCTTCTGAAATATCTGTTGCTTTCGATTTTAGTCTGCAATACTAAAGCTTATTTTCTTATTGCAGGAAAGAGAGACTATTTAGGTAATAATGACTTGAGAGATAAACTTGATAGAAGGCATTTATCACCTCCAAGATATTCACCAGCTCGAGAGGCAAGAGGTCGGCAGACCATTCGCGGTTAGACACGAGATCCTTATTTCTGCTTGCTCTCGTTTTTAGTATCATTTTTTAGTTTAGTCATGCCATGGAGAGGAAGGCTCAAAGTCACTTGAAAAAGCCATGATAGCAATTTTACATTTTATATTTTGTGAGACTGATTTCTTTTAAATCTTGAATGTATCTGATATTTCCATTTTTATGAGACATTTAAACAAGATATTGTCAGAGACCTGTCCTATTTCACTCTAATTTGTTGTGGATCATGTAAGCGAAGTAGAGTGTTCATTGCTTCACTGTGAAGTTATAGCTGGCATAAATGAGAGCTACTCTCACACGCGCGCATACCCACAAAGATTGAACATACTATTTATTTAATCATACCCTGTTCTCTTTCCTAATGTTCCATGAATTGTAATTGCAGGATATAGTCCACTGAGGTCTCCGGAGAAAAGAAGGTAAATTTACATGAATACTTTTGACAATGTTGTTTTTCTCCTTTCATTTTTGTTGCCAATATTGTCTACTACTTTTGTTCTTGTTGAATGTTCATATTAAAATATGCTACTACTTTTGACATGTACTTGAGAGAGACAAACTTTGAAAGGGGGGAGGAGATTAGAGAAGGATGGGGGTAAACTTTAAAAAAAATAAAAAATTAATGCCTCATGAATGATTAATAAGAAATGAACGAATTCAGTATAAACATGCGAAACATGCCAGATGTGACAAATATATACTTTGTCACCATGAATTAATGCCTCATGTTATTACGTTCAATTGATTTATTTTTTCAAATTTTTTACGCGTGTCGATGTATCTGGTGTCCTTGTATTATGTATTGTAAAAATATGTTAACTCTGTAAATTTGTGTGTCTATAATGAGATCACACACCTTGTATTTATAATGGTTTTACAATAAGTGCATTGAATGCTCAATTAGTAAGCACTAGCCTAGGAAGTTTGAATACTCTAGGAGTAATATCATTCAATATATCATTTGTAATTGTTAACTTATAGGATGGTGTTATGTTCATTGGTTTTTGATATTAATTGTCAACTTATACTTCATGAAACTTATTTGCTGTGGGATGATGGGCTTATTGTTTAAGTGCTTTTTTTGTAATTTTAGTTACGGGGTTTGATACCTAGGACTTGTTGAGGGAGTTTGTATAATTGAAATCTATTCTTACTCTCAATACACTTGGCATTTGCTAGATGTGTTCAGATGAGACATGTCAAAACATGGAATTGTATTCTATGTTTGGTACATTTGAAAACAGAACATAGCATGATTTGATATAAGAATGTGGTTATTTTGATTCAACTAAAGGTGCAGAACCAAATAGTACAAAATAGAACCATTTGATTCATTCCATTACAAAATAGACAGCATGCAAAATTACTTAATGAATGTAATATCTCCGTCAGGGCCAACCTTTAATTTGCACATCAAATATTTCTTTTTGTTTCACATCCTCGTCTATGATTTAGTATAAACATCAGCAACTCCTGGTGCAGTGACAGAAGACATAGGAGAAAACAGGATATCAGTGGCCAAAGTGATATTTCTGGAAGTTTAAAAGTCTCTGAGAGAATTAATGATCCAGTTAAAGAAGAAAAAATGATTTCCTCTGGTTCTAGAAATACTCTTGAGGATCAGGTTAGAAATTGTTTAATCTTTCTTTCACAAATATATCCAATACATTCTCTTGTTTGTTCGGTGAATCACATGTTTATTTTTATTCTTGGAAATGTTTACAGCTGAAGAAAGTACACTCTGATATCAAAACTCTTGAGAACCGAAAATCCCAACTATCGGTTAGTTTTGTCTCTTGTAATTGCATTTTTTTTTTCACACTCTCGATGCTAGCAAAAATCTCGAACAGAATTGACCATATTGCTTTGTTGTGTCATTTGGTTTAATTCTCTTGGAGCATCTAAAATATACAATTTTGTTCACACCATGTCCCATTCAATTTTGTTTTTAAACTGCAGTAAACGTAAAACAAAGCACATGTTATGTCTTTGTTGTTTGGAACCTAAACATATTGGTTTAGAATACCGAAATTTTGTCACTAATTTATCAACTTCCAATTCTACTGCAGTATAGACATATGCAGTCTGTAGTTATGTGGATAATTTTTTAATGAAAGGGATGGTCGTTAGGTTTTGTAGTCTATGTTTTGAAAAGGCTTATTCAATCACCCGGTCCCTTAACTTAATTGATTGTCTCAATTTGGTCCCCTAACTATAATTTGTACCAATTTGGTCCTCTATGTTTTGCTCCGTTACTAGTTTTAGTCCTTTCTGTTAGTTTCTCTCAAAAAAACGTTAACAGAAAGGACTAAAACTAGTAACGGAGCAAAACATAGGGGACCAAGTTGGTACATAAGTTAACGTTTTTTTGAGAGAAACTAACAGAAAAGACTAAAACTAGTAACGAAGCAAAACATAGAGGACCAAATTGGTACAAATTATAGTTAGGGAACCAAATTGAGACAATCAATTAAGTTAAGGGACTGGGTGATTGAATAAGCCTTTTGAAAAAGTGATAATCATTAATTAAGCCTTAATGTGGTGTTATATAAACTTACAAGTATTTTTTGAAATTAAACAAAACATAATGATCCTGTTAAACAAAGTTCAATGCAAAAAATTTAATTCAAACGAAGAATTGAAGTTTCCTCTTCATATTTGTTAGGATATATTATAACGGCCAATTAGTGTAGTTAAAGTAGTTAAGAGTTGTATAAAAGTCAGATAGTTAGTTGGGGTTGTTATAAGTCTATTTGTATAACTAGGGGAATACAATGTAGAGTTGATCATTATTGAATATTATAAACATTGTTAAGAGTAGTAACTCTATTGTGAAGGGGAAACCCTTGGAGGAGAGATTTCTCTCCTATTCTATCCTATTTCTTAATATAAGTGTTCTTTCCGAGGAATCCAATTCTTGGGTTCCTAATAGTTGGTCCGACCCTTAAAATGAGCAGTGGATGGGTTCCTAACTAATTGACTTCCAGGTTTATACCGAATAGTTTACTCTTGAAAAAATTCACCCGGAGTCCATAAAGGCTCCACAAATTACTAGACAAAGGTTCGATGCTCACAGCAGCAAACCCTAACAAAAAATTAGTGAAACGGGAGACAAAAATTAGGGATCAAACCAGAGACATCTCTGTTTCCAACATGAATATGAATAAGTCACAAGGGGTTTACAAGTACATACAAGGGAACAAGTGGAAGCATGATCCCATGGTATTAGACTTATAGAATCAAGTCATTCTGCCTAAGGCGACTATGAAAGCCTAATAGATAGGGAATAGTAACAGTGTAATCGGAATATATTTACACTCAAAATACTTTAAAGAAATTTGCTTCTGCCAAGCTGAATCCACAAGGCACGCATGTGCACTCGTTAATCATGCCTTTTTTTAAAATAGATTGGTTGAGTACTCACTTTGTCAGTTGCTTCCCTGTTCGGAGTGGAAAAATTGGAGGGCAAAATCATCTTATAGGGGTATTCAGTTGTAATTTCCAAGTCTGTGTTTTGAGGCTTAAATCTGATACTGATTTTGGGAGTTGTTTCATTTACCGGCGTCTTCAGAATATTAATGAAATTGAACATGCTATCCATTTCCCTGAAAAAATGTGAAAAGAAAATCCTTTGTTTTTTCAATTGAGATATTTATCCACTTTAAGGTTGGATTAAATTCAATTCAGACTTTTTGACTTGCAATGTACAAATGTATATTTTTGAAGGTCTTCCTGGATGAGAGTGTTCAAGAAGTGGATAGCCTTAATTCTAGAATTCAGGAACTTGAGGCTCAGTTGAACATAGAGGACGGGGAGTATAAAAGGTACTGGAATGTTCAGAGTGTATATGTTGATATATCTTCTTTTGTCCATCTCCATTATTTTGACAATTCTTGATAATGCTATTCTCTTTCCTGATTTTTATTTATTCTTTTTTTTATGTCAAATCCAGAATTACTTCAAAAATAAGGAAGTTTGTTCGAATGCACAATCAGAAATTGGAGTTGCAAGATGAACTGAAGAGGCAAGTTATGATATTTGTATGAATTCAATCAATTCATATGATTTGACGCGCTTTGTTTTCTCAAATACATTCTTTCTTTAATTTTTTGGGAGTGATATTTGTTTTTAATTTGTTTGTTCTGTATGTAGATCACAGGCCCGACTTCAAAGGTTCGGAGATCAGCTTTTCTCAGACATTTCTAGAATTGGTGCTGATGAGGAAGATTTAAGCGTTGATATTGTAAGCAATGGTGAAAATACTGGTCTTCCTCCAATCACCAAACATAATTTGGAACAGAACAGCGGATCTCCTGGCAGAAAAAGGCTGCATGCAGGACGAGATTCTGTGGAAGAGTTACAACAAGGTAGTAGTTTGGTAAATATAGTTATTTTGGATTTTCAGAAATAATGTGACCTTTGCTAAGCAAAACATTGGGTAGTGCAAAACTGAAAATGTCTTTCATCTGTGTGGGGGATGGATATATTCAGACAACTTATAATTGAAGTTAGTATCTGACTTTTTGTATATTGTGAATAATGTAGATTTGGCTGTTGAGGGCTTATGTTTTGTAACCTGTATGATTCTGGACTTCTAGTTTTTAAAAATTTTAGATGTTAATAGTTGTTAATCATAAACGGAAAATTTAACACCTCGTATTCTCGTTTCATTTCATATTGAAAAAGAAAGAACATAAAGGTCTGTGTATATGGAAGTAAATATTTAATTTTTCCCGACCTTGCACTAGAGTATATGAAAGATTGCTTGATACATTGCTGATTGCCAAAGACACATATTCACAATTTTATTACAGATTTTGATTGTCGTTTTAAACCAGATGGTCTGCTAATTGAATTTGGGTAATATTTGATTGTTAGCTTGCTTACATATACTAATAATTTTATTTGGACATAAGCACATTTGCTCTCGGTTCTTTTGACATTTTTAATGTTGTTCTTTGCAGTGCAAATAATATGCTTCAATTTTTCCCTTAATCTTGCCACTGAGCATGGTTATTGGAAATGCACTTTTGTTATTTTGCTGATGTCTCACAAACGTGCATGCAGGGCATTCAGTAGAAACAGCAAGAAGCGGAAAGCGGTCTCGATTGAGTTTGTCTGCTCAATCGATTGACAAGAGTTGTGAGGAGGCCCCTGATAATGGAATTGAAGTAACTAGGCACCAAGATCTTGAAGGAAAGCACAAGAAAGGAATATGGAATTCTTCTAACAACATTCATTCAGAAAAGGTACTAATTCAATTAATTCCATGGCAGCTCTGCCTCTGCTGGCTATTGAGAAAACGAAGCTTGTTTTTATATGTTGCATTCTTTTTGTGTTGACGGTTTCTTTTGCTACAGTCATACATTAAACAGCTAGTTTTATATCTTGAACTACATAAGATTTTCAAAAGGTTACTGTGGTCATCATCATTGACATTTTTCCTTTCATAACCATGAATATACAGCCGAAGGAATCCAGGATTGAAATGCCGTCAACTAGCATGGCAGCTCATGTTGTCGACGACGAAGTTGATATTGAGCATGATAACAGAACTGATACCAATGAAACTTCAAGGACAGAAAATGATAATGGAATGGCATTACAGGTGAAGGGCATATCTCTCATGCTTGCCCCAGATTTGATTCCCCGCAGCAATTATTCGCAGGTTAGTTCTTCTTTGAGGTAAATTTTGTTTACTGATACTTGTAGCATGCATTTGTAATAGCACTTTAACTTAATGCGCAGTATGAGGGTAAAAACGAGAATGTGGATGCGGATGTGGATGGTCTTGATGAAGAGGCAGCAGCAGCACATGCGGACATGGTATAGTTAGTATTTGTGGTTTCTAGCCTTTTGTTTTGGTGGTTCAAAGTTAGTATATTGAAAGCATGAATATGTTGGAGAAAGCTTTTCTATTAGGATAGGATACAAGATAGTTGAACAAGAAACAAATTACTTTAGTACTTGTCTTTGCATGGATGTGATGATGTATTCTGTGCTGGTGGATATTAATTTGTGATAGTATGCATAAGAATGTGTTGAAGTCATGAATGATTGCACTATATAATCCTCACATGCCTATGTCATTTTTTGGGGTTTTTAAGAACCCAGCATGTAATTTTTCAAAAAAAAAAGAACCCAGCATGTAATTTTTTTTATTCACAAGTTGAAATAAGCTGAAAATGAAAAGTTACTTTTAGTAGTTTAGTGTTTTCCTTCAACAAAAAAAAAAGTAGTTTAGGGTTTGTTTCAAGTTATCTCTTTAGATTTCTGATAATATTTGGATGGGGAATTTGTATCCCTGTCTTTGTTACTAGGGTTATATAATTTTATTCTTGGGTGGAAAATAATTCTCGAAACAAATAATTTACATATTTCCAATATTTTATTCCCAATTAAAGGAAGAAATAATTTCATATGTTAGCCAAACATTTTTTTAAAAGTATCTTTGAATATAATTTTCGGCGCCGTTTAGGGTGCATGAGGTGAATAGGTCTTCCACGGTAGGAGACCATATAAAAGACTTTTTTTTTTTTTATAACTACATGACCTGTATTTGTAGGTGGTTGTACAATGGTTACCTAAAGTTGGAGGTAAATTGTAGTTAAGTAATTCATTTAAATGCAGGGTCATTTTTGGGATTTCCTCTTCAATAAAATATTGTTTCCTACCTAGATCTGGAATTCTGGATTAACACCATTCCTTTACAGCCTTACTTTGTAAAATCATTCTCCACTGTTTGACTAACAGAATTAATCAGAAGAAAGGATTGAAATTTCATTAGTTATTAACAGACTGATTTACAAAATATTAATCAAAGGATTGAAGTTTTTTCAAGTCTAATCTCATGGCTAACATTCTCCCTACCATCTTCATCTCCAACCTCTTCCACATTCACCATTGTTATCGCACTACAACTCAAGAAAAACACCATAACCTTCAATTTTTGGTTTAACAATAACAAAACTTGAATCCTCCTTCTTCTTCCGTTCAATTGATTTTCGATCTCGTTTCTTTCTTGCTATATTACATTGATAATTTGCTTGATCACAGTTCATTTTTTCAATAGCTAGCGCTTCATGTAACCCAATAAAGTCCAATTAAGTTTGGATGATCCCTCGTCGGAGCCGCCGACGCCGACGAATTCCACCATTTACCGGTGGTCTTACCACAACAAATCGGACAGCTAGATCAATTTCCAAGCCACAAATCAATGCAATCAGTATGAAAATAATGTTTACAACAACTCAGTTGTCGAAGTTTTTCACCGTCAATGAACGCCAACAACCAAACAGCACAATGACCACCGCTTTCACATGAGCCTCATGGGAACATATGCAGAAGAAATGTATGTTAGGATTTTCACCTATGAGTTTG
>Ga0228711_1010233_pt1 | contig 12420 bp, 8 predicted proteins | sample MedpolnodulmetaG_2_FD_177996 | JGI IMG/M metagenome (GOLD analysis project Ga0228711, IMG submission 177996) | Root nodule microbial communities from Medicago polymorpha collected in Santa Monica, California, United States - brown nodules | ecosystem: Host-associated > Plants > Roots > Nodule...
ATTTTTTTTTTTTTTTTTTTTTTGAACTTTTGGTAGTTCTTTTTTTCTACGTCTCCGTGGATCTCCAAGGGAATTCCATCAACATACTAATAATCAAATGGATGGTAAAAGAAAAGAAAATAATATTTTAAATATAGCTATACAGACTAGTCTTCAAATCCAAAGAAAGTCATTTAGATCTATTAGAGCAACCTACTTAAATAAATATGAGTAACTTTGAAATTAGAACGCACCAAGTCATAGACGACCATCCTAATGAATATATAATTGGTTAATGACACAACTAAATTTTTGTGTTTCAAGACTCATTCTATACAATAATAAAAAAGGTTTCTAGGAACTAAGAGCTGTACTCTATACAAGCTACAATCAATTTAAAGAAACTACATCAAAAATAAAAATAAAAAAATAAAAATAAAACTAATATTTCTGTAATATGTTCAGAGTAGTGTCATTGTTATATATAACTATATAGGAATGGTGAAAGAGATGTATTTACACTGGAAGATATGAGATTAACCCATCCTAACATAGGTTAAAGTCTCTTTATATGTTTTGTTGAAACTACTAAAATATATCAATTTCAAAAATTTCATCATCCATAATCAATATGGTGCTGTTTTTATTGCAGCTTGCAATAAAGAAGATAAAGTAGTGGATCCAATCCTTACCAAAGTTTTGAAAATGTCATTATTGCATCCTGTGCAAGAGGTTGTAAATTGTATAATGTTAAATGGTCCCTACCTGCCATTGGTCCAATAATTCAAGACCGTATCATTTAGAGTAAATGCTTATACCCTGAAACTGATGTCCTTCATTGGAACCTACCCTTAAATATCATCAATTCCCTAACCAACTTCATGTAGTTTTCTTCCATTTCTATAATATAATTAAGAGAAATGCTAACCATTGTCCTTTGGGTATTGATTAAAGTATTAAAATAAATAAGTTTGCATTGAAAAATGATGTAATTATTGCTAAGAAAAAAGTAAAGACTTATATTCCCAAGACAAAGTTTCTATTAATGGAATCCTTAACCATTGTCCTTAGGGCACTGGTTAGCAAGACCCATTAATTAATAGTAGTTTCATGTAAGAGTTCTAGTGCAAACTTTATCTCTCAATTACTTTGGTTTTCATGCAAATACTCACTTTTTCCTTGTAAATTATGGTTGTTCTAAAAATTGTCAACCAAAAGATTATTCGAATATCACTTCTCATTACAAAAATATAGGAATGCTAAGAGTGGAGATCAACTTATTCACACTCCAACATATGAAACTGACCAATGTTTACATATGATAGAAATCTCTATATATATTTTGTTGGAAATTCCGCCTCCTCGTAGAGTTTGGATAGTGCTCGTCTATAATATAGTTTTGTAGGATAAAGTTAGACATCGAAAATATCGGTATCTTTGTAAAGGTCAAGATAAAATGGACCACTGCTCAGGCTCATCTTGCATGATTACATCATCCATAATCAGAATGGTGATGTTTTAATTGCAGCTTGCAGGAAAGAAGATATAGCATAGGAGCAACTCGTAAAACTTCCCTAGCTTCCGTTGATCCAATAATTCACTATTAAACACTAAAATAGACATGAATTCTGAATACAACACTGATAAGTTAACATTGATAACATTTTCAAAAAACTGGAATGATTGACTTGTGTCGGACACTGCTTTCAATCTTAAAATCTTAAGTATTGGTGCTTCATAAATATGAAAATTGCTTTTCTGACATTGACAACATCACAATGACACAAGAAAATTACCCAAAAGTAGGGGTGTTTGCGGTGCAGTTTGGTTCGGCTTTGAGGGTAAAAGTCATCCAAACCGCAAGATAAAAAAGCATGCGGTCTGGTTTGGTTCGGTTGACTTTTACAACAAAATTCGAACCAAACCAAACCAAACCAATGCGGGTTGGTTTGGATTGGTTGATGCGGTTTTTTCGAGACAATAGAAATTTTTGTTTTCACCATTAAAATCGAGTTGAAAGGGTAAAACCCAACATATTTTCAACAATGTTTTTAATTTCATTTCACATTACAATTTTATTTTCACCAAACAACATAAACCAAATTAAAAACGTGGACACAAAGTAATTCTAGTATGTAAGAAATATAAAAGATTAAGATTTTATCATTCTCTAAAATTTCAAGTAGCACATAAATACATTTTTGAAATAAAAGCAAAGAAGAAACTTAACAAGAGAAAAATATGTCATTTTATAAAAGTTTCCATTGAGTTTCTTTGAGTATTGCTCTAGGTGAGATAGATTTAATTAAAGTTTTTCTTATGTTGTAGTTTGGTTTGGTTTGTAAAATGAAAACCGCAAACCAAACCAAACCATGCGGTTGAGTAATAAAGTGATCCGAATACATCCAAACCAAATGCGGTTTTTTGCGGTTTCAGTTTGGATTGGTTCGGTTTGCGGTTTTTCTATTGGATTGGTTCGGTTTTGAACACCCCTACCCAAAAGCCCCTAGCGGTAGTTAACTACCGTTGGGCTAACCGGCAGCAGTTAACTGCCGCTGGTACCAGCGGTAGTTAACTGCCGTTGTGTTCGTATAATTTGCTTGACATTCGCGTATTCGAATAAAGAATGATTAAATCTAACGTGAAATTGAATAATAATTGCGAATTCTAATAAAGACTGATTAAATCTTATACGAAAGAATTCAATATCATAACTTATATAGCTGATTCTCAATAATACATGTTTCTAACTTATATAGACGAGTCATTACATTACATTACATTTGGGAATGTACCTTCCAACTACAACAATTATGTTACATCTAAATTGGGTAAATTCAAACTTGCTAAGCAGCATGACTCTAGCATTCAACCGACATTTCTACTGTTCCATTCAAAAGATTAAATTCTTATTAGACTTGGTTTAAATGACGGTATTCAAGTGTCAAAAGAATGAGGTCCATTCCTTGATACTTCAATACCTTCATTTAAACCCGCCTAACAAGAATTTAATCTTCTGAATGAAACAATAGAATTGTCGGTCGAATGTTGGAGTCCTGCCGTTTAACAAGTTTGAATTACCCCATCCAGAGGAAGATAATTGTTGTAGTCGAAAGGTTCATTCCCTACCTAATCACGATCTTCTGGCGGAATCAAACTTTTGATGATATCTTCAGTTGATCTCAGCAACGTTACCCGCATATCGATCCACTAGAACATGTTATGCTCCCAAAACATGCTCGTCACGTTTTCGTCGTTCGTTAATAACACACAACTGAATGATACTCTCCCCTCGTCGAGCGTTGGACGTTTATACCGAATGTATTCCACCCTCCTTGTGTCTCCGGGATTGAATCCTTGGTTGAATTCATTCAGTTCCTCCTTGAGACCTCTTAACGTTACACCAAGGCACCGAACCTTCAACCTATGAGGTTCTCCGCCGTTGAACGTCGATCCACCCGGCCATTGTTTCAAATCTACATAATAAGAAATTAAAAATAATCAATGAAAAACTCATTCAAACATTTCATCAAACACTTGTAATGAAAATTTTACATAAACCCTAAAAATCTTAAATAAACCCTAAAAAATTTATAAAATTCGAAAAAAAAATATAAATTTAAGCAATATAACTCCATTATAACAAGTATTCATAATATTTGTTAATAGCATTTCAGATCTACAACATAACTATATTAAAAAAAAAATCAAACCCTAAAAATGTATAAAATTCAAAAAAAAAAAAAATTTAAGCAATATAACTCCATTATAAAGTTATATAACTTCCTTTGAATGGGGTAATTCAAACTTGTTGAACGACAGGACTCAAACATTCGACCGACATTTCTATTGTTCTATTCAAAAGTTTAAATTCTTGTTAGGCTGGTTTAAATGAAGGTATTGAAGTGTCAAGGAATGGACCTCATTCATTTAACACTTGAATACCGTCATCTAAACCAATCCTAACAACAATTTAATCTTTTGAATGGAACTATAGAAATGTCGAACGAATGCTTGAATCCTGTTGTTTAGCAAATTTGAATTTACCCCATTCAGGGGTAAGACAATTGTTGTAGTTGGAAGGTACATTCCCGAATGTAATGTAATGTGATAACATATATAGTCGATTCTGCATAATACATGTTGTTCTGAATGGAACAATAATTAATTTATTTATTCACTTTTCGAATTTATTTATCCATTACGCAATTTTAATTATTCGAATTCACGTTAGATTTAATTAGTCTTTAATCGAATAGGCAATTATTCAAAACGCGACTTTAATCGAAATTATTCAAAACGCGACTTTAATCGAAATTATTCAAAACGCGATTTTTATTCAAAAGCACCATAATGTCAAGGAAAATGTAGTAAAATGCGCGCGGCATATATAAAAACATAAAAAGGATCCGAAACAAATAGGTATTACAAACCACTACATTCAAGCATCTTCCTCGTCACACAAGTCAATCGGTTTGCCCGGACTGTCCCTGGGGCACCTGCTTTTGGTTTAGGACCAAAATAGCATGTCTTCCTGCTCCTCCTCAACCTCGACTGATTGTACACTATCACCTTTGAATCCTTCTTTTTTATGGAACCATCACATGTGATTTCGTGCCATGTCATATGTGATTTTTCTTTCTTCTTGTCATCACCCTCCTTTTTGTTCAACTCAACGTTTCTTTGATTCTGAGACATAACTACATAAACAAATTGGCGATTAAAACATAAACTAATTGTAACGATTCTACAATAATTCATCAAAAACTAAACTAATCCTAAAAATTATACCGTAACTAATCGTAACAAATCTATCGCAAATTCATAACAACAAAAATTCATAACAAACCTAAACTAATCGTAACAATTAAACAACAATTCATCATAACCAAGACTAATCCTAAAAGTTCTACCATAATTTCCTAACAATTCTACAACAATTCTAATTATTCTAACAATTCTAACCTAAACTTATTTGAAATATCCATTAAACCTAAACCTAAACAATTCTAACCTAAACCTAAAGCTAAATTATCATAAAATCAAAACCTAAACCTAACAATTCCAACAACCTAAACTATCATAACATCATAAAATCAATAAAACCTCTATAATCGCAATTTAACCAAAAAAAACTAACAAATCAATCACAAAATAGCAATGTAATAGGATGGTAACTACTTGATTTTATGAGCGAAATTGACGTTGAATCCGCAACAATTGGGAAATTTGGCACCTCTTGAAATTCAATCCGCAACAATGGAGTTTTGAAAACTCTTACGTCTGTTCTTTTCTTATAACAGAACGCAACGGCAGTTAACTACCGTTGAGGCCAGCGGCAGTTAACTGTTGCCGGTTAGCTCAACGGTAGTTAACTACCGTTGGGGACTTTAACGTAATTTTTATGTGTCAATGTGACGTTTTTGAAGTTAGAAGAGCAATTTTCGTTGAAAAGAATGATCACAAATTTGATTTGTCGGTGTTTTATTTGATTAAAATACAATATATGGTTTTGATTAGTAAAAGATCATCTCTAACTAATTGACCAATAAAAATATTTGTCTCGTGTATATTCATAAAATAAATTATAGTTTTTTTAAGAGATAAGTTATAATTAGTGTATTATAACTTCTCTCAATTTTATCACTAGATAATCAAAAGATACAGTATGATTGTAGCGTACATGGGTTTTTTCAACTAAATAAAGCAACACTGTAGGGCAACTAAAACTCAAACAGCAACACTGAGGAGGCCAGTGAGGGTAAAACATATATTTACTTAATTTTCTGTTGTTAAAAGTTTAGTGAGTGAATCTAAATCATTACTTGTAGTTCTATTTCTATCGTAACACATTTACACATAACTAGCAAGAAACCCTTCACCCACAAAGATGTATAGCTAGGTATTCTTCTATTCTTTGCGCCTATGCTTTGTGCTTGCACAGTCAAGTTACTTCTGATTGATTTCCTTCCCTATGTACCTGTTAACAATCCCGAAAAAATAATTAAACAAATTGCAATCACATATAGAATATAACATACTTTACACTGACTCTACCTATAGTTCAAAGGCAAACTATATATAATGGTAAGGAGTAAGGCTGTCAACAAAGTAGGTAGTATACTAGTATAGGTTTGTGTAACTTCTACTTGAAGGATGTGAGCTAGTTTTTGGGTAATCTGGTATAAGATATAACAAACAGATATGGAGATGCTAGAAGAAAAATGCAATTAATAATTAAAATTACTCTAAAAGCTTACCATAATTTTGGTGCACCTTTGTAAAGTTATAAATGGCTTTTATTAAGGAACCGTATCTCATGAAGTTCAACAACCCCATATGCCTGCAAGAAACATTACTCGGAATCTATTCAACTAAAAAATAGAAAAACGAAGCTATGTATAAAATGCAACTTCTCATACTAACATCACATGCAACCTATGCAATGCGTGGAGGTTCATTTTTAAGGTTTGCTGCATCAGCAACATGGCTGTGAAGTAGCAACTGGCAACTTCGTTACAGGTTTACTACGCAAAAAAGAAAATGTAACAAAAAAGGAGAGAAACTGAATCAGATCCAATTATATTCACCGACCATTCAATGATTACAAACTACTTTCATTTACATGGACTTCTATTTCTTATTATCAACATACTAATCCACAATAAGCCTAACGCAAAGCAAAATGCCTATGTAACAGAGTAGCTAACTTCATTACTGTTGTTGCACTTCATGGAAACAAACGAGCCAACTTTTTATCCTCCCAATGATGATAAAGAAAACAACAGCAATAAAACTAGAAACAACTTACACCATGCAGGAAAACCAAGTTGACACCTCACAGGTCCATAAACCAGTAAAAGGTCAGGTTCAGGGCCTTTGCAACCTGAGAGTCAAACAAGATTGTCATTAGCCAGATAATGTTATACTGCACAAGGAAATAAACACTTTAAAGTTTGAACTAGTAGTAGGTTTAGGAAGAAAACCATACCAACTATTTGCAGTGCCTGATTCAGGCGAGGCTCTAATTGATAATCAAGTTCTCCATCTAAGTTATGTCGTTTCGAACTCTCAACAAAAATCAAGTTAGCTGCTTTGGCCACCGCTTCCTTCCCATCCACATAAGAAAACAAATTCCAGGGTCATGTGATCTGGTAGATGGTCTGTCACAGCTTTATTAACTTCCTGCATTGAGTTAAAGCTAGATCTGATTAAACGAATGAAAAAAAAAAGTGGAAGTTACAGTCAAATGAGCCATTAATACATATTTTATATTAATGAGTCGTATGGATGCATAGAAAAAATGGAAATAAAGCAAAAGGGAATAATAATGGTATTTCTCCCTCCATTGCTTTAAAGGGGGAAGAAGACAGGGTCTCATTCTCTCTTAGTTTGTGTGAGGAAAAATTTCTTATGATTTTTTTTCTTTTGAATCAGGAAATATTATTAGCGCTAAATCTGCACAAGACACAGAAGGCCACAAAAGGAAACCGAAATACAAAGGCGTCGTATATAGGCGGAACACCCGAGAACAAAGCGACACACACGCCACAAAAACAAACTACCCACTATACAGACTAAAAACTGGACACCAACAACTTTAGCAGATTCCCCTCATCTGCACTTTGCAACAGCTTAAGATTAAAAACTAGTGCACCATAAACCAAAACAGCAAAGGGAACACAAAAAGAAGGCAAAACACCGAAAGTGAAAACAACACAAGGCACCAAAAAAACCAGCCAAGACTGTTCAAACACCAAGTCTCTCCCACCCAAAACCACATCCCGTGCCGGAGCACAGAGCTGCAGCCACAACTAGCGGCGACAGGCAAAAAGAGAACCCAACGAGCTGTTGCCCAGACTAATTAACCCAGCCACCCGCAGATCCTGCCCCTCACACAACCCGCCAGTCCCGCCCCTTCCTCTTACCTCAAGAGACAATCTCTCGGATTCCAACTCCATTCATAGAACAATGAAGAGTGAAGAAAAATGGGGCTGTTGTATCACTGAGTATGTTCTCTCCCTTTTTACCTCGCCTAAGAGAGAACTCTTCTTGTGGACTCGAAGGTACTTTTTCATACCTACTTTCTGTCACTCCTATTATTGACCTACCATCCAAAACAACTAAAATAAAAAATAATTTTCTAAACTCATTTTCTTTCCTTGCTTTTCCCTCCTCCCATTTACCAATATCGTACCCACGCATTAACTATGCCATAGCTGACTATTGAGAGGCAATGATGACTGCCCAAATAAGAGTGTCTCTCCTAGGTTCACATCAGGCATGTAGCTTATATGATATACCAACAGAAACATTTGATTCATCGCCTCATCAATAATTTCTTAAGAGACATATCCACAAATACTATAGGCAGGACCCATCATTTACGAACTTCTTAAGACAAATGAGCAACTGAAATGATACAAAATGTATTCAACAAAAATCTTCCCTTTTTATAGAGTATTAAAAAAAAATTCGGGCGTGAAACAAATTGAACTTGACATGGGGCACACCGTTTCCTGTTGTCCTAATAAAGGAATATTTAAAAATCTGTATACAAATTTGACACAACCTATTTCTCTTAGGTTTTATTGTATGATTACAAATTCCTATACAATTTTAAAAATAATAATAATAATTTCCCACAGACCAAAAATAGACTTAGATTATTCTTAAGCCCCTTCAGATTTCAGAGATTTATAGATTGATTCCTAAAATTTCAATTTAGGAGTAAAACCCAACAACTATAGTAAGACTGAAATGGATAATGTAATTTTTCATTGAAAATAATGCATTAAATCATAAGGGTGGTGAACTTCTTAATAAAGGAATATTTCACACCATTTCCTTTTTTATAGAGTATTAAAATATGTTAAGAGCGACGAAAGTAACACACATTAATTAGTAAAAATGAACATTGAGAAGAAAAGTGGGAAAAAACATTTTTTATTAAATATTTGTGTTTGTTTATCCTTGTGATACTCAGTGCTTCACCATATATATATATATATATATGAACTGATGAGTGGGCCTTGGCAGTGAAATTTTGCATTTTATGGCACATAGAATTAACCAAGAACAGAAGTTATAAAGAAATTTTGCATTGGATGTCAACATCTTTTAAGTTGGGGTGGTGATCACCCCTTTTACTTACAACCTAGTTCCGTCCCTGGTGATTAGATTTACCGAAACTATGTGATTTATATGGAAAACATACGATATGCACTGCCTACTCAAAAGAACGTTAATAATAATATTGTATCATAAACCACGACGTAAGTTTATCAATATATTAAGTAAGAAGCAATCTGCTGGGAAGAAAAAAAAATGTTACCTCTATGGATTTTGCATTCTTAATTGTGTGAAATATGGCCTCCTTTGACTTTTTCAACACTCCTATAATGTAGAGTTCAAAGAAAACATTATAATACAACCCAGGTAAAAGAAAGTTTACCATCACTAATCATCCAAAGCTTTCATACCATTCATGTCATAGAGGCATACATTTTTTATACCAAGTGAGTCCAGCCACTGCAGAAGTTGAACAACTTTTGAAGTCTGATGAGCATCTTCACTCTCTATGACAATGGCAAGGTACTGAAGCTTTGCTATAGGAAGAGACTTGTATTTCTTAAATACTCCATAAGAGATGAAATAGCTTTCAAACAAATTAGCCACGACTGATACATGGACACTCACTTTTGGTAAACATGCACACCCAGTTGTTAACCACGTTAAAAAATGTGGTTAATTCTGTAGAATAAATGATTAAATCAATTTACGACTAAAATTATGGTCAATTCAGTTTATCCAATTTAGTGAAAACTCATTTCAGTACAATCAAATCCAAGTATCACATTGTGGAATCAAACAAAGTAGAAACCAAAACGAAAAATCATTCAGAAATACTGTTATGTATGAAACACACATGAATGTCTTGCCCCTAAAAAAATGTTGGGCTAGAAACTAAATAAACTGCTCATTATTTGAGTACAACTCTTCTGGACCTTTTCTGTGTTTAATCAGGATTCGATAGATCATATACTAACCTTACAATTCATACCAAAAGATTCAAATTATATGAATGGTAAGATGTGACATCAGATTCCACAATAAAATTTGAGGATGACTCTTTCCATCTATGCAATATGCCCAGCTAAGGTAAGGATCTTGACATGCTTCTTCTGCCTCAACTCATGAGGAACAGGTCCGAAAACTCTGGTCCCAATAGGCTGCCCTTGTTTGTCAACAAGCACGACAGCATTGTCGTCAAACTTGACCTCACTGCCATCACACCTCCCCTTTGGCATTGCTGCGCGAACAACTACGGCAAATACAACTGCTCCCTTCTTCACTTTTCCATTAGGATGTGCTTCCTTCACTGATGCTTGTATCATATCACCTAATCTTGCTCCTTTCTTCCCTGCCAACGCGCGTATGCACATCACCTTTTTAGCCCCAGAATTGTCCACAACCTTCAGAACAGTCCTCATCTGTATGAAGGTTCGTTGTTGCTGCAAAAAGGAAGACATTGTTTTCTTCAGGAAGGAATCATAACAGTGTGTGTAAGAACTAAGCATGGATTTGTGACTCATTTTAAGTACACATGTATCTTTGCATTGCATGGAAAAATTACTGTTGTTTTCTACAATCTAGGTTTAAGATTACCAATACTGTGTTTGGCAAGCATAAGAAAATAATGTTAAGGAAATTATAATAATTGAAACATGATCCTGCAACTGATTCCTACATGTACCTGAGAAAAATAACTGTTGCATGTCATCTCATGTGACATGGTAAATAGACCAGGGGAACTGTTGCTTAATCCACCGAACAGAGAACGGCCCACTAGTTTGGTTTTTCAACACATGAAACAAAAAACTAATAAGTTAATAAAAATATTTATTAAGTGGATAAAGTATCACCTTATCAACATAAAAATTCTTGAGTTCGTGTTTGACATGTAAATAGGGGGAGGGAAGGATTAGTGGCACAAGTGCAAACTGCCAAGATAGAGTTATGCAGCTTAATATATGAAATTTCAGAGTGCTTGCAAAATGTAGTGGTTTCAATTTATTGCAAAAGCAACAGTTTGCCAATGCTCCATGTTTTAGGGAGCAATATGACCATGTAATAATGAAACTACAACATGGTGGTAGTAAACTAACAAATTGGACATCACCACCAAAAGGATAGAATCAATGATTTGCAAGACATATAAAGCTGGATTGATTCATATAAAGACAGTGTTGTAGAGAGTTGAGGCATCTCCAAAATATAAGCAAAAGGTGCTGAATCGCGTAAATTATGCGTCTTTTGTTATTTTCTTTGCACTATGTTTGTGTGTGTTCCAATTATTGATCCTTTGTTAGTGTGATTTTTCTCAACACACACAAACCCAAGAACACAGAAATATTGTATAATTGTATAAAGTTCTGAACAAAATATAGAAGCTTGTGAGTATCATCATTCTTGGAATTTTCCCAAAATTTGTTACTTCTTGGAAAGGGTATGTGAGTGTGCACTTATGAAAAAGCAACATTTTGTGGGGTTATTGGACTTGTTCTACATTGTAAGAAAAAGAAACGAATGTAGAATACAATTGCACGTAATGCATAACAATATCAAGGTAGCTCAGTTCAGTCTCCTCGACAAAGCTAATGATAGTAAAATGAAGGAGCACCCCGGCTGCTAACCTAGAAGAAATTTAGCTTATGGACGGCAACATCTGGTCGTGTTCCCGCCCCAATTTCAGTGAAAACAATTTAAAAGAATACTTGGAGATGCCAGAAGTAGGCACTTTTGCGTAGGTAGTAACTAAGAAAATTCAATGCTAAACAGTCACCTAAAAGGAGATAGTACTGGAGACTGCATTATCTATGATACATGGGTACTTTTATAAGGTTACAGCGTACAATACCTTTACAAGTTCCCATTGTGTACACATGGGGATGCAGTAGACACACTATGGTAATTTTTCTAAAATTTTGCTACAGAATACATTGCAATGCAGCGTAGTTTCCTAAGCAATGAATCAATATTGCTCAAGTACAAGCCAGTGAATGCAAATCTAAATATATTGGTACTAAAAGAAACATACTAGTTATTTATTTTGAACATGAAAGGCAAACATCAGATTCTAAAGGAAAAACAAGACTGAATTCAATGGCCTACAGTCAGATCCTGTGTCCTACGCCTCTTATGCCTCCTAGCATATAGTCTAATAATATTGGACCTTGGGCAATCACCAAATTCACTAGTAATAATGTGATACTGGCATCAAGTGCAACCAAAATTGTGGTTGCATCGTAGTTTCAACTTTTCAGAATCCCTATAAGATTTGGAACCCAAGCCACAGAGATCACCAGAAATATCAATACTGAAATAAAATTTCTCCAATTTTCAACATGCAAAAGAAAACTCTACAAATAACTTCCAGAC
>Ga0228711_1010236_pt1 | contig 12415 bp, 6 predicted proteins | sample MedpolnodulmetaG_2_FD_177996 | JGI IMG/M metagenome (GOLD analysis project Ga0228711, IMG submission 177996) | Root nodule microbial communities from Medicago polymorpha collected in Santa Monica, California, United States - brown nodules | ecosystem: Host-associated > Plants > Roots > Nodule...
TACTTTATTAATAGAAAATTTTACTCTATTATTTAAGTATTTTACGAAGTGTAGCATTCCGTATACGTTGTAATACTCTGATTTACATGTATGATTTACATTGTTGGGAATACGGGGTGTTACATCTTGAATCTTCGTTCTTGGTCTTCCCAAATTCTTCAGATGTTTATGATTTGACGATTTGCATGATTTCTTCGTGAATTACTTTAAAACCCCCCTAAAAATGCTATGTTTCGGAAAAACTAGAATTACAAACTCAATTATAGAAAACATTACAAAAGTCTTGAAATCATAGGAAATAATTCTAATAGTCCTCCTTTTTGCTGCTAAAACCTATTGAAAATGACTGAAAAATATGCTAAGAATAACGTAAGATGACCTGTCATCAGAGGGTCATAGAAGGACCTTTTAAGTTGGTTGGGGGTCGTTCTGGACACCCCTAAGTTTAGAATTTGATGTTTTTGATTGCGTTTTTGCTTTCTAAACCTACTGAAACGTATTTTACCTGGATTAAGATGGTTTTTATGAAATTGGAATGGAACTTGGTTGAAAACGGTCCAGAACTTAGAATTTTCCGAAACTTATATTTCTCAAATTAAATGATGGCGTTATTATTTGAATTTTTATAATGATTAAGTATCGTATATATGAGCTTAGGACTTTGTCTTACTTTGAAAATGAATCACTTTTTGAAAAATGAGAAAATGAGAGGAACTTGGCGAATCTTTGGAAATAACCGGAATTATGAGATGATGATAACATGATTGCATTCCTGTGATGTTATGTGATATATTAATATGATATGTTGATGTATTTGAACATGAATGCCTTCTTTTGTGAAATAAATTGGAAAAATACGATTTTTGAAAAATAGACAAACTTTACCAAAATTGAGTGTTATGATCTTATATCTTGCGAATGTCTTTGTATTTATGATAATACAGTGATACAAGTATGAATCAATGTTTTATTTGTGAATTAAATGTTTGTTATCATGATGTGGTGAAATATTCTCCTTTATGCGATTTGGCGATTCATGAAACAATGTGTTTTCTTTATGTTGATAATTGTTGATTGGTGAATATGATGATGACTCTTTGTTCAACATGACTTGTTGATTGTGTGAATGTAAATACTTGATAATTCATTTTGTGAATTTTGTCGAGTCTTTACTTGAAAGTCTATGCATTCATAGTCATGTTGAGTCCTTGTTGTGAAAAATGTATTTGCCGGTCTTTGTTGCATTTCTTTGAAGAACATAATTGGCAGTGTTTGTTACGTTGGTGGATTCATAACGGTAAAATTATCTCCATAATCCAATTGGTACCACATGCATGTAGAAGTGTTTAGAACATTGCATGCACTTGAAATTGGTGAAAGGTGTCATACTTGAATACTTGACTTGGTGAATATGTGCATTGGTGAAAATTGTGAGTATGTGGAAAGATGAACTTTTATACGTTTCTTTATTATGCTTGTATGCTTAATGAATAATGTTAAGGTGGAAAATCATTATTGAATGATTTAATTAAGTATTTATTGATCATTGAATAATGAATATGTTGTTTTACTTTCATTTGATTATATATTATTTGTAGAATATAATCTAATCACCAGTAGTTGTTTGGTTGAACGCTTGCCTATTTGTATAAATGAGTAGAAGACGTGCATGATTGATTAGCTTTTTCTTGTGAGTTACTTGAGGACTAGCTTTTTCCTTATGGTTAGGGTCTAGTTTAGGGCTCTGATTAGGGTGTCGGATTTATGTTATTATATATGTCTGTTGAGATATGTTGCTCATTTATATTTGAGATTTGAGATTTTATTTGGTGATGAATTATAAGACCTATGACATGGTTATTGAGAATCTTTTATGTTGATTGAGATAAATTTGTATAATGATTTTCCGTTGCGAACTTTTGAAAGCATAATTATGCATGTTTTGAATTATTCGAAGATGTAACATCTAGACTCTTTTGTATAATTGTATTATTTGCATGTTTTATTGCGTTAAAAGGTTTAGGGTGTTGCAATGTGTCTAGCTATGACCATGAATCCACAATTACCATCCCCTTTAACATTCAAAATATTTTCAATGGAAGGTCTCGTGATCTTTAGAATTTGTGTAATGTATGATAAATTCCACTTTCGAAGTGATATCTTGGTTTGTGACGATTGACCATCGGGATTTTGAGAATCAACACGCTCTCGCCTATAGGGGATTCGACATGTGGATGACACTTTGGGTGTGGACCTTACTATTTTAATGCTCCCTTGGTTACCACTTTTATTGGAGGTGGAGACAACATTGTTTTTTCCGGAAATTCCAGTTGACGCATCACCTATTTGATGTGGAGTTTCATTTTGTAAGGGCCTTTTTTAAGATGTTCTTGAATCCCATTCCACTCCTACATCATGTAAAAATCATCATCAACCTCTTCTCCATGTACATTTAACCTTTGCTAATGAGGGTATATGTCATCCATTAGAATAGGTGATTTTTTCTTGATCTTCATGACAATAATATATGCTCAAGGTAACCCGTACGATGTCTTTTGCACACAACCACAATCTTCCTTAACAAAGTTGAATGTCCTAGAGCATGTTAATTCGTCATAGATAAAACCCAATGCGGGTCTAGATACATGACCCTCCAACTCAGAGTACAAAATGTTTCTTTCGTATTTGTGTTCTAAGACAATTTTGTTCATCCCAAAACTTGCTTGTATCTCACCAAGCTAGATAACCATCATTTTGTGTATTTCATCCCAGCATGATGTCAAATCTTCCACACTACTCCTCAAATATTTTTTCAACTTTCCATGATCCAATTCAACAATGTTGGTGGTTCTACACCCTAGATGCAAGACTTTATTCGACCATATCCTCACAAATTTTTCCTTAATGGTGTTCAAAATTGCACTTTCCACATCAAGGAACTTTGGAAATGGTTTGCATACATCTTTGAATCATAATAAGGCAATTGCATATGAATCCTTCGTAGGAGATTCGACCAAATCTTTCCAAGCCCTCATGATTTTTTCAACAACATCATTATGCTTCTCCTCCCTCGCTTCCTTCATTTCTTTCTCACCAACTTTTGCATCCTTAGGTGTCGCTTTGACTCTACAATCCGTGATCCACTTAGCTTTTACATTCTTCCCAATATGAAAAAAACAAAGTATAACATCTGTTTCAGGGAGAACTTTGGCAACGACTTTCATCAGAGCATTGTCCCTGTCGGTGACAACCACCTTAGGCATGTTGAGTTTTAAGGAAAAAAGACCAACCAACATCTCAAGGGCCTAAGTAAGTCACCCTCTTGTTCAAATGAAAGAAAGGCAAAACCAACGGAATATGTCATGTTGGTAGAGGTGACACCATCAATATCAAATAACGACATCCGATAGAGATTTGTTTTGTAAGTGGAGTCCATGACCAAAACGGTCGGAAAAGTGTTAAGCGTATTAATTGATTCTGGATGAACAAAACATATATATGTCTTCAAGAGTGGTTTCCTCACTATTTGCTCTTCTGAAATAGACGTATTTATGCTCCTCCAACTTCGAATTCAAGTATTGCATCTTCACCTTGTCACCTCTTATCCCCTTGCACCATCTAGTTCGTGTATTGTACACTTGTTTTATAGTCATCAAACTTTCTTTGTTTTTTTTTTCTTCAAATCCGTGAGAATATTGACACCGCCAAGATCTTTGTCATGTCGATAACTCTTTTCTTCTCCTCCTCTTTTATTCTATCTGCAAGAAGGTGGCCGACTAAATTTGGCACCAACTCATGGTTGTGGATTCCACTAAGAATTGGAAACCACCAATCATTTGTATCCTTATCAAAGAAACCACACAACCTAAACGACAATCACATTTCCTTGAGCCTGTGACTTCAAGATTCGATTTTTTCCTCGTCTTTTGTGATTTGTATTCACCATTCCTTTCAAATTGCAATGTCAATGTTTACCTTTTTAAACTAGATTTATCTATAGATATAGTAAATCCAGCCCTTAGTGCTTGTCGACGAATCCAACCAAACAAATCATCTCGCCCTCGCCGTCTTTCCTTTGTTAAAAAATACAAGGGCGATATCTACTTCATAACCGCGAAGCTTGGCAACACCGGTAGGTACCGATTTAGGTTTTCATCAATGTGAGCCTGAAAGGGAATTTTGAATTTAAACTTCACATTAACAGTTGGTTTGACATCGTCGGAAGCTTCAATTATGGTCGGTTTTGGCTCAACGCCATCATCCGCCACATTTTCAACCATCACTATGTCTATTGAATAAAAAAATATATCAAGGAAAAAAATATAAATAATTTGTGCAACAAGCTAAGAAAGAAAGAAAAAATGCCGCAAAATTTAAAAAACTGGCCATTACACCTGCGTGACTTAAGTCATGTGGGGTCTACACCTACGTGAGTTAACTTATGTTCGCCTAGTGTGAGTTAACTCACGTTCCACCTTCATCCCAGACTGACGAACCAACCCCAAAAACCAGCAAAATCAAATGAGTTTAGATGTTACACCTTGCGCCATCTAGTTCGCACATTGTACACTTGTTTGATAGTCATCAAACTTTTTGTTTTTTTACTTCAAATCCGTGAGAATATTCCTTGGCACCGCCAAGATCTTTGTCATGTCAATAACTTTTTCTTCTCCTCCTCTTTTATTCTATCCGCAAATAGGTGGTCGACTAAATTTGGAATGATTTACAATGACTTGCTTCCTGACGATATCTTTGTCATGTCGATATCTTTGTCATGTCGATAATTTGCTTCCTGACGATTTGCAATGATTTGAAATTAAGATTTTCACCTAAAAATTAGCAGTTTTTGGGTTTTTGGAGATGAAGAGGGAAATAAAATGACTGGTTGAATGTGAAATTTATGGGTTTTGTACCAAAACATTACATCCATTCCACGTGAGTTAACTCACGCTGGGGTACTACCTGCATGACTTAAGTCACGCAGAGGTATTTTCGTCAATTCAGTTGGGAGTGAGTGTTTTTTATTGCGAAAAGAACAATTTTCCTAAAAAAAAAATTGACGGCCCAAATTTCTTACATATATTTTAGGACCTACGATGGTCGCCCTCCTTACCTGTCACAGATACGGCCCCCCGCCACCTACAACTAATGTTTGTAAATAATCACTTCTGTCAATGCATATAAATGTAAATATATCACAATCTTTCAATAACTTACGCTATATTGTTAATGGATGTCATTATAACATTAGAACCACCTTTACTATTTTTTGTTTTTAAAACAAAGCCACTACAGTGCATTACTTTATTATTATAACCTTTAATGGGACAATAGTTTGTGGACCTTATTGAATTATCCCCCTTGACCAGAATAATGGAAGTATGTTGGATCGCAAAAACAATGGAACTCCACCCTATATGTAAGCCTCCTTTGCTTTTTTCACATTTTTTTAAGAAAAGTTGTCAGTGTAATTAATGTGTTTGTTTTGTGTATTAATATTACCAAATTATCCTTTATTTGTATGTGTATTAAATTTGACTATTCATATTCCATGACAAGTTAGTAGTATTAATTAGAGATATGTTTAGAGAAAAAATAATAAATGCATCTAGTAATTTGAAAATGAGTTTACATTTAAAGACAAAAATAAAGTCAAATAGGTGCTTAGATATAGGGACCGAGGTAATACATAAGTTTCTATTTTTGATTGGAGTAGATATTGTGAGTTGGTGGTGTTCGTGTGGGATACACACTCCTTCCATTAATAAATAACCTAATATCCCCACTCTTACTTTTTTTTCTCATTAAAGTACTTTTGTGCTTTCCTTTTCAGCAATCCACTATATTCTAACAATTTAAATTGTTTATGACAAAAGAAAAACAATATAGTTAAAATTGCATATACGTGCATGAGTCAGATGCATAATTTTTATATTTTTATGATAGAATTTAAGATGAGGAAATGGTTTCTAGTTCAAGTAATGAAAATCACTTATATTAATTTTCCACTAAGATAAACTGTAGTCCGACTCAAATTATAATTAACATGTTTGATTTTCATTTTGGTCTTCGATGTTCCTTGTTAATATTTGTAGAACACTAAATGTTGACATATCTTGCTCAAAATATTTAAATCAAAATGTCACGTTATGAGAGTCTAACGTTTTAGATCCAACTTGGTGATGTTGTTATTGATCGATTGTTTTTCTAAAATAGAATTATTTTTTTACAAAAATATAGAAGTTTTCTATATATGCGTTTTGATATTTCACGTGACACTAGTATATTACTTTATTATTCTCTTGAAAGTGGAATACGAAATTGCACCACTCAATTGGCGTGGCTGCTTGATTGTGTCAATAATGTGTCTAGTGCTATAATATATAGTTCGTATTATTATTAGATTTGGATATAAAATTTTACGTGTGGAATTGCATTTGCGTCGTCATCACTAAAATTCTACGCAAGTAAGAACAAATATAGTTCTTGTTAGAAAAAACAAGAACAAGTACTGTTTTTTAACTCAAAACGAAAAATATAAATTAAAATGGAATCGCATTTGTATACTCCTAGGGTAAAAATACACTTTCACAATATTTAGTGGAAAAAAAATATAAAACTTGTCTCTAATTTCATTATTAAAGTTATATAGTGAGATGGTGACAAGTTTTATATTTGTCAAAAAAATAAGATTGATTTAATATTAATTAGATAACTACAAGGCTGGCCAAATATTGCTTTTTAAAGTAGAGATAACAAAATTGACAAAATAAAGTAAGAGATTTTTTTACGCCAAATAAAGTAAAAATTAATATTGACAACATCATAAATTTTTAAACATAAAATAATTTTTTTAAATTTCTTTATCAATTCATCAAAATTATCAGGACATTCTTGATAAAGTCAATAAACTTAATAGGCTCCAATTCTACCGACTAATAAACAAACAACTTAAAATACTTGGAGTATGTCCTTCTCAAGTCAATTGACAAAGCTGTTTAATATACATGGTATTAATAATGTTTTCTTTTCCAAAATGTCTTGATGATAATTCTCTTAGTATATAAATATACTATTTAAAGAGAGGGAATAACATAGTACAAAGAATATTGCAAAATGACAACATAACACCATAATACTAATATGCATCAGAGATACCTAAAGCTACGGGAAAAAGTAATTATGCGTTTGTTTCAAGTTTACAAAATATAATTCTGAGAATAATTTTTCTTGGAATATAAGGATGAGAATTCTATTTCCGATTTTACTTAGAAAATGTGTTTGGTTAGTATTTAAAGTATTTTTGGAAATGATTGATAAAACAATATTTATGGATAATAATTAATGATTTTATTCCCGCCTTCATGGGAACTTTATTCCTCCCAATTTCTTTAGGAACAAAACAACATTCCCATCCAAGAACAAAATTTTGAAACAAACATAGGAATATATCTTTTCTGCTATTATATTTTCAGGAATCACCAAATATAACTTGAAACAAACGCCCTCTTAACATCCAAAACTATGGAAAACTTTTGATCAATAATGGTGTCAAATTGATTCTTGTACAACCAAAGTGTTATTATCCAGAAAGAAAATATTAAGACTAATTTTGTTTAAGTTTGTCATGTTTTCTTTTTTAGATTATTTATAGAGACTAAAGACTTGTTGGGTAAAAGATTGAACTTTTCTAAAATTCAAATTATTTTCACATGTCATAATTTTAATTTTTTTTGCTTATAGGAACAAACACTATACTATGAACGAAAAAGCACACCCATTAAACAGTTAAGTCAGAATCACATGAACTTTGCAATGTTTCATAATGCCACACGAAATTCTTTGTACTAGTCCATATATTTTAACTAAAAGAAACAAGATACCTCAATATACCTCAATATAATAATATACTTTTGCCCTCCAATTTTGCATGTAAAGAAAACATTTGCATATAAGTTATCTATACACTTTGTCCTATTGTGAGTCATGCCATACTTATGACACATTCCTTGAGCCTTAGACATGTGTATCACCGCCTTCTTAGTTATTTTTGTCTTAACTTTCTACAATATTCAAGAAAAACAGACTTTGTAATCTAAAGTTCATCTGAAGTTTGATCGAAAGATAAATAAAGTATGAATTTCAGCTAAAATTCAAATTCAAGTTGTTTGAAATAATTCTTTTTTATCTGAAGTTCATTAACCATTAAGTCGAATCACATGTTACATAACCACCTTAATACCATATTTCGATAGATTACTTCTTAGGATAAAAAACATAAATCATGAAATTCTCAACTATGCATTTTCCATTCTAGCATTCAACCTTCAACTCTTTTTGGTTAACCTTCAACCTTTATATTTCTTGTTCTTCTTCTACCAAATAAATCATTATCCTTAGTATACATTAATTAATTTAATAATTGCATCTTGGATTCAATTATATATACTATTGGTTGGTGAAGCTTTTTATCTAATCAACAGTATATCTGCTTATGTGAATTGGAGCTTTATAAAAAAAAGGTAATTTTTTCTTTTTGAATAAAAGCATTGATATTGATTTTAATAAAAAAAAAATTGTGCAACTTGTTTAGAGTTGTCTGCTGAATATACTGTTTTCATGATCTTTGATTTTAATTAAGTGGGTGTTACTGGTCTAAACATGTTATGAAAACAGTGTTTCATTTTTCTTTCTTAACTTTAAGATGCTTTTAAGTCTGAAAATTGACATCACTTCTAAACTTTGCTTTATAATATCATCTGGGTTTGTTAGGTTTTTCTTGTTATAACTTTCATGCCCCAAATCTTGATTAGAGTATATTAGAGTGCATAATTTGCATTATCAAATGAGAAATGATATTTGTATAACTATTTTATGACAATTTTTCAACAATTTTCTCTTATATACTTACATTATGTTCTTACTTTCTCTTTATTTTTCTCTTTTAATTATTTTTATCAATAAAAAGAGAGAAAACGATTGTTATCACAAAAGTTGTCATCAAATCATAAATTGTTGTACAAATATCATTACTTATTAAATATAAAGAAAACAATAGTTGTTTTAAGAAGACATAAAGGTTTTTAATGTCTCAGCAACTACAGTTGAGATAGCGTTAGCTACATTGGACTGCAACGGAAGTTTAAAAGAGAAATTATATTTGTACAACTATTTTTTGACAACAATTTCATACTTATCTTGGGTTCTTACTTTCTCTTTTTATCTTTCTCACTATCTATTTTTTGTCAAAAAAAAAAAAGAATAAAAAGGTTGCTCCAAAAATCATCTAAAAATTGGTTGTATAAATATCATTTCTCAGTTTAAAATCTTGATATTAGCGTCTCCACTGAACTAGTATTCTAAATTAACTAGGAGAAAGACTAAATAAATTTTAAATGCTTATTCTTTATAAAATTATTTCACAATAACATTAATAATCGTTTTACAATTATTCTCTACGGTTACAATGTTAAATTCTTACCATTAAGCTGAAACTTCTTGGACATCGAAAGATCCTTCAAAAGTATACTTTGTTAAAAACAAAACTTTGTTAAATTTGAGTGGACTTCACTTTAATCATCCCTCTCTTTTTAAAACAATCCTTAACAAGTGAGGCAGAATTTCAACTATATACTTTATAATCCAATCAAATTTCTTTATAACTGTTGATTAATATAATATCTTTTTGTTTGTTTTTATTTAGTGGAGTAGCCCCACATTTCCATCCAGCATGGGAAGATTTTCATCCATAAATACCCTTTGGTAACGTGTGTCTTCCACACTATCTCCACACACCCTCTTCTCCATCTTAACCATACTTATCATTCTCATTTTTCTAATCACTAAATCTTTCTCAATTCTCATGGCATCACTAAACCAACAAGCCAAATATGATCTTGAGCAAAATTCAACAACCCTAGAAGTTGAAACAAAAGATTTTGACTACTCAAAAAGATCACAATGGCTAAGAGCAGCTGTTTTAGGAGCTAACGATGGATTAGTCTCTACAGCTTCGCTAATGATGGGTGTCGGTGCAGTCAAGCAAGACATCAAAGCAATGATTTTAACCGGTTTTGCCGGGTTGGTAGCCGGTGCATGCAGCATGGCAATAGGTGAATTTGTCTCTGTATACTCACAATTAGACATTGAAGTTGCTCAAATGAAAAGAGAGAAAGAAAGAGGAAGAGAAATCAATGATGATGAAGAGAAAGAAAGTTTGCCTAATCCTTTACAAGCTGCAGCTGCATCAGCTTTAGCTTTTTCTATTGGTGCAATGGTGCCATTACTTGCAGCTTTTTTCATAAGGGATTATAAGGTGAGAGTTGGTGTTGTTGTAGCTGCAGTTAGTTTTGCTTTGCTTGTTTTTGGTTGGTTAGGAGCTGTGTTGGGTAAGGCTCCAATTTTTAGGTCTGTTTTGAGGGTTTTGTTTGGTGGTTGGATGGCTATGTCTATTACTTTTGGGCTTACTAAGTTGATTGGGACAAGTGGACTTTAGTTTTATATAACTAACTGCTTTTACCCGATAATTTCTTAGAAATCGCACCCGTCCGTAAGTACAAAGAATTTATCTAATGATCTCTTAAAAACGGCACTCTGTCTGAAACATCACTTCCCGAGGATTTACCTATCAAGAAGACAGGATGGTGTTCTTTTTTTTTTCTTCGTATTTATCCATCCCAAATATATGTCAGGTGGATAAAGAAGCTCTAGTTTTTCTTTTTGTAAAGTGTGTTTTTGCAAGTATATGTAACATGTTATTTATGTTGTACTAGCTATTGAAATTAGTTTTGGTAATTAGTATTGAAAAGAGGTGTAAGGTGTTTTATAGTCTCTTTGCAATTTGTATACATGGATGCTATTGCTCATCTATGTTAATAGATAAAGTTTGAAGTTTTTCATTTTATAGTCTACATATGTTTTTCATTTTTCTAATCAAACTTGTGGCACATCATGTCTTCTGCATATTTTTTTGATTTGAAAAAGCAAAAGAAAATAGATATCATTGCACTAGCATAAGATGTTCCAAAAATAACACCAAGGAAAGCAAAAATCTAGGCCAAACTTATAGGAGTAAAATTCTTCTCCTTTTTAACAAAAAGCATGTCACCATGAAATTTCACATGTATAGCATTTTGTATGTGAAATGACACAAACTAATCACACAAAAAGATCCCCAAAATGGGGAAAATTTCACTATGGATCCTAACATGCAATACTTGCTTTTAAAGCTTGAAGAGAGGCATGAACAAAAAATAAGTCTAGGCTCAAATCATGTTTAACTTCTTGCATGTTTCATGATATTCCTTTCTATCATTTTTCTTTCTCAATCTTTCTATTTGTTTTTTTCTTTCTTTATTTATCTTTTCTACCATCTACCCCTCCCTTTGTATTTTGTAGGAGAGAATCCCAAGAGCCGTGAAGTTGTTAAATGCTATTTGAAAAGTTTTGATATTTTGTCAAGTAGTCTAATGGTTAGAATTTACATTTTAAGGTAAATAAGTGAGATGTCCGGAATTCAAACCCTGACAACTGCATATAACAATGCATTGTCCCTGTACCTGCCAACTGAGCTATGTTTACTGAGACTAGAATGATTTTGATTTGTAGTTTACTTTTTTTGAAGGGTGATTTGTTGTTGACTTGTGACTTGGGTTAGGTAAAAAAAAACTTGTTCTCCCTTGTAGAAAAAATAGCTTGCAGTTTAAAACGTGCCACTTTGTTTTTCTTCTTAAGTAAATATGCATTTTAGTCGATGAAATTGTAAGTATCCATTCAATTTATTCTTTTAAATTTGACAATATCACTTTAGTATGAAGTCTGGATACGTGATACCGGTACTAATACGATAAGATACGGGTACACGGATACGCGAGATTTTTAAAATTTAGAATATGATATGGCTAAAATACGTTAACAAAATTTTTATACTAAAACTTATTTACATGTAAAATACTTTAATAAATAATACATGTGATCAAAATAAAAAAAATGTAACGTTTTCTTATAAATCATATTTTTTTTCCATTCACATGTTGGGATATCAATAGAAGCATCATTGAAAGAACTCAACACAAATTTTGTTTAATGTTGATTAATTGAATCTCCTCTCTCTCGTTAACTTCATCCACAAGAAGTATAATTTAAAGTGGTTCATCCGGAAACAATTCTATTAATGCATATCTAAAATTGAATTGTATACATTCCCACTAAATTTTCACAATATTGTCTCACACTAGTGCAAAATTGACATAAGAATTATGTGTATTATACCTATTTTATTAAAAAAAGGTGTGAAATATAAATAAGGTGGCAGTTTTGTAAATATATTGTAAATTTTGTTTTTGTGAGTAAATTTCAAAACCTGATTTTAAGAATAAATGGGGTCAAATATGAAATAAAAATAAGGTGGCAAACT
>Ga0228711_1010238_pt1 | contig 12414 bp, 12 predicted proteins | sample MedpolnodulmetaG_2_FD_177996 | JGI IMG/M metagenome (GOLD analysis project Ga0228711, IMG submission 177996) | Root nodule microbial communities from Medicago polymorpha collected in Santa Monica, California, United States - brown nodules | ecosystem: Host-associated > Plants > Roots > Nodule...
CCACATGTAATTAGTTAGGGGGTGCCACGTCAGCGAAGACTAAGTCAAAAGTGGCCTTGGGGGCCAAAATTGCCAAAGATCCAATACATAGGGGGCTGTTTTGTATTTTAATTAATTAGGGGGCCAAAATCGCAACTTTTGGAAAGATAGGGGGCCAAAAGTGCAATTAAGCCTTAACTTTATTAATATTCGATGCCCATGGTCCTCTATTATAATATGAGTCATGCTAACTTCTGCTATAACTTATAAGTATACATGTTAAGGAACTCAGATGATAATTATATCTTGAAAAAAACAATTTTTAACTCTTTTAACAAACAATAATATACATAATTTCTGATGCAAAATTTCTATCTTTAGTACACTAACAAGTGCCTTAAGGGCACATGTTATCATTTCCATCATAATTTAAATAATTCTATGCTAAATCTTTGTATTTTATGTTCTATAATTGCTAGGAAAATGATCAAACTTTGAAGGGAAGGGTAATGAAAAGTGATGCACTTGAGATGCAAAGTTCTTATCCATATTACTACAAAAAATATATACAAGCTTCACATAATACTGCTGATAAAGCTGACCGGTTGGTTCTCTAGATAATTTCCAGTTCAATATGTTTTTCTGTTAAGTGTATGATGAATAGCGATAGTTTGTGTCTCCTTCAGGGAACAACTTACCAAGGCATATGAGACTGCGAATGTTCTTTTTGAGGTTTAGAAGGCTGTTCATGAACCAATCTATAGAAGTTAATCGTGAGGTTATTTTCTATGGCCCCTATGATTTTGTTTTTGTTATTATTAGTGTTACATTTTTTTTTATCTGAATCTATATTTTTCTTTAAAACTGGTATCCGGCTTAAGGATCGACTAATATGAGGGGTCTAATCCCATCCTTTATTTGCGGGGGGGCCATTTAAATCTTGAGCTCTGTATGAATCGAATAGCTCACTAGAATTGGTGGGGGAATCAAACCTGAGATCTTGAGTAGAGTACATTCTAAGATCCCAAGCCAACACCAGTAGGCCAACCGGGTGCAACGACTTATATAAAATGTATGAGCCACCTTGAACTCACTCCATCGATGGTTCATGGTTCTACGTAATAAGTAGGATAAGTGGATTATTTGAAACTATATTTCTTTCCTTCTTTCAATAGCTTGTTAGATTTATGAGTTCGGGTATGCTCTATTAAGACAATACTCCATTTAATTCATTTAGGGTCTAGAAGCAAGACACGTTGCAACATAACATTCAACGGTTGAGATTTAAAATTAAAAAAACAAATGTATGTTTGATAAAAATTAAAAATAACAAATAACCTCAATCACGTATCCGCCCATCACAAACCTTTGCCCTATCCACCCATCGCATACCTATGCCCTGACGCAATATGGAAGCAAGGGTTAGCAAGCGCTAAACCTAAATAGAAAAGAACAAGTTTGCAAGCAACAAACTTGTGAAAATAGGGTTCCGGAATCCACCAGAATTGAGAGAAAATCTCGAATATTATTAATGAATCAAAAAGTGTGCCTCTTAGGCTACATAAGTTCTATTTATATAGTGAAAAAAATAACAAACCCGTGGGGCAAAATAAAATAAAACGAAATAATAATAGAAAGTTCTAGAAAATTACTAAGATTTGGCTAAAATAAAAAACTATAAAATTACTAAGAAACCCTCCTACATCAATCTCCTCCACCTCTAAAGAACTCGACCTCGGGTTCTTATTCTGATAAAGAGCTTCCCATGCATGTTGAATTCTACAATGAACAAAAGACCATCCTCCTGGATCCCATTGAAAAAATATAGTAGCATGCTGATTAGTTTCTACATTATTCATTTTTGCCGCGACTTTATTCGTGGTACTAGATGACCAATCTATAAGTGGTGTGAATTTTTGTAAAGTAATATATTTAAAACACGTTAATTGGACATGTTCTTCCAAGTTAGTAGTTCTTTGCTTGTACACAAAAACTCCCCACTCGCTTAGTGTCACAGTACTGGACAAGGCTTCATATGAAATTTGCACTTGATTCCATTCATGCCTAAGAAGTAACGCATCAAGGTTTAACCACTCCTCATCGTTGAACAAGAGTTGTAGATCACAAACTAGAACATGATTTGGTTCAATTCTAAAGTTGCAATAGCCTTTGGGAGGCACATATTGACCGTTGATAATCAAGTGAAGTTCAACAAGCATCCAACGAAATCTATTTTTCTTTTCAACCGAACCTTGAAACATTGAGAAACTTCCCACGAATACAAAAACATGGAATTCCTCCTTTGCACCAATAATCAAACCCTTCTGGAACTTTGGCTCTAGGCATCACAACTTTTAATCCATGCCTAGCTTTGTTCACATCAGATAGAGATTCTTCTAACATGAAACATGATGGACAGCGAAATGAAATCGAAACAGGCAAAAACAAGAACAATAATGGTCTGTCGAGATCGAAACATCGACGGCTGTCAGAACTTAACAAAATTGATTGTGTGGACGCATTGAATGTGTTAAGTGAGGGTGATTCAAATATGTTTCTCATAGAAAGAAAATAATGTTGACAATCTAATTCAATTATTGCATCAGCTGCACCTTTCAATTTTCTGTCCAATATAACCCAACTTCACTGCACTCTCTTGGCTTCAGCAGCCACTGCACCACACGAAGAACCAGAAAGAATCTTCACTCTAATCTTTATCTTCTCAGCATCATAAAAATCATGGAGTTGAAGCACTAATTGAGAACATGAATTTGTAATAACTTCTTTCTGATTTGAAACAGTTCGTAGTCGCGATGTCCAGTGACTAGTTGCACATCAGTAGTAAATCTTGAAATACCCCATACCTTCTTCCTTGAACAAAGTTCGGGAATGATAACCAAAAGCTTAATGCAAGAGTTTCATCCGAAATCGTAAACACATTGTTGGTGACAGATTGTTCCTTGATTGCTTTCACTTTGAGTTAGGGAGAGAGTCACTCATCATCTCTGATGCATCAACCTCTTTTTCTTCTGGTTTTGACTGAAGCAATATTGAAGCTTTTCTTAAGTTGTTAAGTTCAAGTGTTGGCTGATTTTCTTTTTCAGAAACAGGAAGTATTCCATTAATATAGCTGTTGACCGTGGCTTTCGCAAATTTTGATGCTTCACGAGAGGCTGTAAACAATTTTTCTACGTCGTCCATCTGGACATTTGAATCCATAGAATTCTTCGGTTCCAACTTTGCACCTTTTATGCGTTTTGCCTTGTCCCATTCGATTATGATGTGTGGAACAGTAAGCGATGCTCTCTTGGATGAAATTGTAGAAATTTCACTAGGCTTTGTTGGCACCTTCGACGTCTTTGAAATAGATGACTCCCTCCTTGTAGCGACGGACAGCGATATTTGTGTAAAAATTCGATTGTTTCCATTATGAACCCTAATTGATTCACATCTCCTGTTCTGATTGTTTCTGTTGTTGTAGTTGCGGTTGTTGTTGTTGATGTTGTCAATCTTAGACGTCAACGCCACCATCTGATCTAACGGAGCATAGGCTAGCAAGCGCTAAACCTAGATAGAAAAGAACAAGTTTGCAAGCAACAAACTTGTGAAAATAGGGTTTCGGAATCCACCAGAATTGAGAGAAAATCTCGAATAATTTTTATTGAATTAAAAAGTGTGCCTCTTAGGCTACATAAGTTTTATTTATTTAGTGAAAAAAATAACAAACCCTTGGGCCGAAATAAAATAAAACGAAATAATAATAGAAAGTTCTAGAAAATTACTAAGATTTGGCTAAAATAAAAAACTATAAAATTACTAAGAAACCCTCCTACATCATGTCCACTACCTCTCATAGCCTCTCATCATCGCCCATCGCCCCTGCAAACCAATTCCTATTCACAGATTCTAAAAAGTGATCGTGGTACTACTGAAAATGTAAGGAAGCTGCTACTTCTAAATCTAATTGATATAATGACGTCTTTTGAACAAAATTTCCAACTTAATTTCAAAAGCATGATTGTAAAATTACAAAGGGTTGTATCAAATTTTAATGGATTGAAAACACAAAATGGTGGAGGTTGGAACGACGGCGATCAAAGCATAACAAATCGTATGAACAGATCAGTAACAACAACGATGGATCAGTTTTTGACGGTGGCTGCGAGACGGTGTTGGGATGATAGGGGTGACGACTAGAGTGGAAATAAGAGGGAGAGGGGGACGTTGTGGTTAACGACGGTGGAGTGGACGGAGGTTGACCACGATGTGATGAGAGAAAGAGGCAGGAGTGGTCAGGCGTAGAGGAAGAGGGAACAAGATGACGCAAATTTTTTTATTAAATAAGAACTTGTTATTTAATTTTTAAATCTCAACCCTTGAATTTTTTTTGTCACAATATCTTGCATCTAGACCCTACATAAATTAAATGGAACATTGCCTAAATGTAGCATACCTGAACTCTAGATTTATGCTGGCTATTGTATTATTCATATGATTGATTTGCATTGCCATTGTAATTTTGGAGACCCAATATACAGTTGTCGAGAAGATGGAGATCCAATAAGAATCAATCATATTGCCATCTCATGCTAATTTGCAACCTTTTCAAAAATAATTTTCAAATACTACAGTTTTATATGTTATTGTCAACTTGTTTACATGGACGGTGCCCGTCATCTTTTCTCTATTATTATACTAGTCTTAGGCTTTGTACTTTCTACTAACTTATAAATTTGTCATCATTTTTAGTAAGTTTCTGTACTTTGTATTAAGTTATACTAATCACAGAAGATATCTTATCCACACATAAAAAAAAAAATCCCCAATTGTATCCTTGTGACTTTTTAAAATTCCTTTTGATTTAATATACTCGAAATGGTTCCTTTCCTATTCACTTCTATGCTTTTTGTTGATAACTTTATTCACTAGTAATTTGAAACTAATGAATAAGCTTCTGTAAACTATAGTGAGAAAAAAGAGAATAAATATGCTCTTGAGGAAAGTAAAAGGTAAGAGTTTGAATTGCTTAGCAATATCATGCACTTCGGTTGAAAACATACACTAAAACAACAAATAAGTGATTTAAATGCTTCAATCAGAATTGAGATAGATTGTTTGACAATGAATTTCAATTGTGTTGCAGGTTCAGGATTCTGTTCAAGGTCCTCAATGTTAATTTGAGGAAGAACTTTGAAGATCATGTTTGGTGGGAATGAAGAATGTGATATAGACCAAGGGAATGAACCATAGCAACATTATTGAGTGACTCTTCTGTTCCAAAAACAATGGGATATTATTGGCAACTTTAAGTATTTATAGCGTTTTTTTAATTATCCCTGTTATTTTGATATAAAAATTAAATATCAATTAAACATAAAAAAAATATTTTAATGTCATTTTATATTTATAAATTAATTTAACCTCTAAATATTGTAAATTTAATCTTTTTTTTAACAAGTCAAAAGAATTATATTACTAAAAGCACGAATGACTCATCTCGCACAAGACGTGCAAAAATGAGCCATCTTAAGTTTGTACAAAGTCACCAATGCCTAACCAAAGGAGCACCACCAAAACAAAAAACAACGTGAAGATAATTATACAACAAAACCCATGCATGATAACGGGTAACACCACCAATCATAATAGCCAAATGCAAATGTAAAAAGTTTTTCTTTCAACCACAGGAAAGATTGCAACTTTACTTTATCAAGTATATCAGATGTAGCTGATGCCATTTTTTTGAAAACTCGGTTGTTCCTATCCTTCCAAATGACACAGACACAAGCTAGCCAAATGACCTTGAAGGAGGTGTGTGTAAATCACGGCATACCGCCATATGACCAAACTGAAGAAAGTTATCACGAAGCATGCCTGAGGCAACCCGAAGAAATGCCTAGCACTACCAGACAAGAGACCACACGCTCCCGAAGACATCGCAGCCTAGAAAGAGATGATCCACCGTCTCCAATGAGCCACAACCACCTATACACATGTTATCGTCTAACTAAAGAACTCGCTGCCGCACAAGATTGTCTTTGGTAGGAAGTCTGTTGCGAAAAAGACGCCACACAAACACGGAAACTTTTAAAGGAACTTGCTTATGCCAAACATCATCAATAAGACCCCTGTCAACAGGCTCATCCGGTGTCGTGATGAATTGGTAGGCCTCGCGAACCGAATAGCCATGCATAGGATCAAGAAGCCACTTCCACTAGTCATGAAGATTATCCTGCAAAACAATATTACATAAATTTGATCATAAAAAGTTTACTTTATCAATTAACTTATTCACTGTCAATTATTTGATATAAGTTAATAATTATTCCTTATAAACTATCCACTATCAATTATAAATTAGTATGTTAACTATCCGTTATAAACTAATTTACTAGCTATTCTTTAAGAGAAATAGTCATTTTGGTCTATGAATATGTAAAGAGTAGTCATTATAGTCACTCAATGCATCAAAATTTAAAAATAATACATCCTTCATTTTGTCATTCGTTAGTCAAAATAGTTCCTGAAGCTCAAATAGTCCATAAATGTTGACATTAATTATTTTCATATAGGGACTGATATGAGAGTAAGTAAGTATTTATAAGGATTGAAATGACAATAAATAAGTATATGAGAGACTAATATGCCAATATTAACGAAACATTTTAACGTAAGGGACTACTTTGACTAACATAGTGCACAATCAGAGATTGTTTTGAAATTTTGATACATTGAGGGACTATTGTGCCTACTTGTTACACATTCAAGGACAAAAATGACTATTACCCCCTATTCCTTCCTTTTTTCTTTTTTTTTTTTTTTGTAACAGGCTTGCCAATTTTCGTTTTTTATGAATCAGGTATCCTCTGAACGTAATTACAAAGACAAATCCAGATGATATTAGATGACAAAACTCTCTCAAAGATTTAACAATGCTACATGTTCATGGCAGAATATGAACCAAAACTTTTGATTAAGCATAAAAACATCATAAACAAAAGTGCTAGTTGAAAAATGCTAACGTCCTCGTGGACTTAACTTAGTTGGTAGAGACAAATGCATAATATATGGAAAGTCTGGGGTTCAAACTCCGTTCACCACAAAAAAAAGAAAAATACTAACAAGTGTCCTTAGAGTATTGTTTAAGCATTCAAAATTAGTAAATTTTGCATTGAAAATTGTGTAGTTTAAACTTTTATATTTGTTTGACTTATATTTTCAAGATATTATTTCTTTTAGTGGCTCCTTAAACAATGTTCTTAGAGCATTTGTTAGTAATACTCATGATTAAAAGTTGAGAAATGTTAACAAGTGCTTCTAGACACTATTTAAGGTCTTTAAATTGCAATTTTTTATAAAAATATTTGTAATCAATGCATTTAAAATTAAAATATTTGATTTTTTTTATATAAATAATTGCTTCATTTAAAATTCTTAAAGAGTGGCCACGACACTTGTTATCATTGTTATCATGATCAAAGTACGTCCATGAAAGTTACTAACTCTATTAAATTAGTTTGTGCATCCTCTTCGTACGTATTCATTCTCCCTGCACAACAAAAAACGCAAATCAAGTTCAACATGAAACCTGCAACATCAACACTAGAATTAGCAAAAAGAATAAGCAGAACAATAATCACAACCTCAAAAAACAACACAAAAACCAAACACAAACATCATCATTATTCATGGAACTCACAAATAGAACAAAACATTCACAACAACCTCAAACACAATCTAACACCATCACTTGTTTCTTCAATCATTGACCCTTTTCTCCTTAATCACCATTCTCTCGCTTTAGGTTTTTTCAATTGGGTTTCTCAACAACCCAATTTCACTCACAATGCTTCCACTTTTCATTCCATTCTCAAATCACTTTCCTTAACACAAAACCATTCACATTCACACTCTCTTATTCAACTTGTTAAAAAAGCTCAATTTTTTAACTTCCCAATACACCCTTCAGTTTTTTGTGCTGTTATAACAAGCCACATTGCGCGAAACAACTTAAATCAAGCATTTTTAATCTTCAACGACGTTGTTGAATTGATAGCTCAAATGGGTGCCCCTATATGTAATTCTTTACTAGCTGCACTTGCTGGTTGTAATATTGATAATGCACGTAAAGTGTTTGATGAAATGATTGTTAGGGGTGTACGTTTTAGTACGTTGGGTTTTGGTGTTTTTGTTTGGTGGGTTTGTAAGGAGGGTGATATGGCGAAAGTGTTGGGTTTAGTGGATGAGGTTGGGGAATGCGGTTTTGAGATTAATGGTTCGGTTGTGGCGGTTATGATTGTTCACGGTTTGTGTGAGGTTGGGAAAGTGGATGAGGCGATGGTGATGTTGGGTGAGTTGAGGGAGAGAGGGTGGAAGCCTGATTTTATGGCGTATTGGGTTGTTGCTAATGAGTTTAGGAAGATGAGGAATGTGGTTGATGAGATTAAGGTTTTGAAGATGAAGAGGAAGTTAGGTGTGGCTCCTAGAAGTGGGGATTATAAAGGGTTTATATTTGAATTGGTTTTGGAGAAGCGGATTTCAGAAGCTAAGATGATTGGGGAGGTTATTGTTGGTGGTAACTTTATTGTTGAAAATGATGTTTTTAATGTGTTGATTGAATCTGTTTCGGACATTGACCCTGTTGGGGCGATCATGTTTTTTAATTATGTTGTTGAGAAAGAGATGTTTTTGAGTGTTTCAAGTTTGAATAGATTGAGTAGGAATTTATGTAGGGTGGGTAAGGTGGATGAATTGTTGGAAGTGTTTCGTGTTTTGGATTGTCGAAATTACTTCAAGGATGTCGAGGGTTACAATGTGATGGTGTCGTGGTTGTGCGAAGCTGGGAGAGTGAAAGAAGGCTATGCTGTTCTTCAGGAGATGAAGAAGAAAGGGTTGAATCCTGATGTCTCGTCTTATAATTATGTGATGGAAGCGTGTTGTAAGGAGGATCTACTGCGCCCTGCGAGGAAGCTCTGGGATGAGATGTTTGCGAGTGGATGTTGTGGGAACTTGAAAACATATAATGTTTTGATTCACAAGTTATCGGAGGAGGGTCTAATTGAAGAGGCTCAGACGTTGTTTAATCGCATGTTGGACAAGGGAATTGAACCTGATAGTGCGAGTTACACTTTTCTTTTACAAGGGTTCTGCCAAGAAGATAAACTTGAAGAAGCTTTTGAGCTCTATAGCAAGTCTGTCAGACAGGATATCACCATCGCAAGAGACATTTTGGGCTCACTTATATTGTCACTCTGCAAGAAAGGTATTAATGTATATAGTTTGTAATCAAGGTTTTAAATCAAGGTCATAGTCTCGTTGCAATCTTTCATATTGTGGAAAATCGCAGTTAAATGCTGCTGATGCAGCCTCAATCGAAAATGCGTTGAAGTCACGGAGACATCAAAGATATTGATGTTGTGGCCCAAGTCGCAGCTGTGGACATTTTTTCAAAATCCTCCTTGCAATCAATATTTGTAACTTGGCATGTTACGAGCTTGGATGTTTTTTTACTTTGTCAAATACTAAGACATTTAACAGCATATCATGATGTGTGTTTTCTGTGCAGGACATATGACAACTGCTTCCAAATTACTCTGCAGTCTCAGTCATGATATAGGACACCCAGAATCCCACGTGGCTTTGTTGAAATGTTTGGCAGGTGCAAGAGAGATTCAAACTGCTATTGAGCATTTGAGGTGGGTTCAGGACAAGTCACCTTCAATGCTACAAGATATATGTACCGGACTTTTAGCTTCCCTTTCTGTTGCTAAATGCCCGGAACCGATATTACAGTTTCTTCAAAGAATGCAAGGTGTGTTTTGATTTCATGCGTAAGAGTAATTTGAAGGTTACGTGCTACCGATGATTACTATTTGAGAAGACAATTGGATTTGAGTTCAAATTTAGTGAGCAAAAGTTTGATGTAAATGCATCTTAAGAACATTTTTTGAATTTACCCCAAAAAAATTACATTTTTAACTGAATTTTATACTCAACAAATTTAAACAATATGAACTTTCAATTTTGATTCATTTAGGACAACAACCAACATAGCCTTTTCCAACTGTGAGTGTAAAATTTTGATCTACGTTGGAAATATCTTTGCAGATTGACAATGTAAAAAAATGGGATTCTTGCGGATACTGTCGAAGTTATTTCAGATAACAAAGGCCTACATCTCCTCTGATGGGGCGTGGTTCATGGATGGTAACTATCCTTCTTCACTAGTGACAGGCTAAAGGAAGGTAAAGTACAAATAGCAATAATAATAATTATAATTAACTTGCCTTTTAAATGCTTAATTAAGTTGTTTCTTTAAATATCATTCTGAATGATAGACTGTAAAAGAATCTTGTAGTTTCTGATTTTTATTTTCTTCCTCTCTAAATCTGTACAGACATGAAAAATGTAAACAATCCCAGCCTGGGGTTGAAGCTACCGAAGAGCGCATCATAATTGAATTTTCCAACCAACACACACAGACCTGGTTTACGTTATGAAATCTCTGCATTTCTTGCTGAACTTCACTGTAATGTCGTGGCTGCCGAGATATGGACACATAATGATAAGGCGGAAACCCTAGTGTTCATGTAACAAATGATTTCAGTGATGAAGTGGTTGTTGCATCAATCAGAATGGTATAAGAACTGCATTTTTAAGTAATTTGATGTATAGATAATAGCTATATTTGAGTTTCAATCTAACTCTCTAATTTTTGTCCTTTTTTTGCAGGTTGAGATTGAGACATAATGGTTGGACTTTTATAATGATGGAGATGTTTTTAGGAATGCTACCACGATCTTAATTGTGGCCTTTTTTTTACAAATACTTTGACAAATGATCACCTTTTATATGCAGATTTTGGATATTGTATTTTGATGTAAACTTGTTTGAGATTTTGAGTATTGTTGGTTTACTGGATGGACAAGTTTATTTTGATGTAGACTGTTTGAGTATTCTCACTGAACTTTTATTGATATGTTCTCTTCAATTAAGACACTAGTTGAAAATAAAATAATAAATCAAAGATCAAGTTGGTATAATCAATTTGAACATAATGCTATTTCTCAAGTTCCAAAGACACCAATTGGTTGCAAGCCAAATCATTAGACTCATCCTTGTACCATTCTTTGTCTCCAACAATCTTTGTAGCAGCACCAACTGTGTTCTGTTTCTGCAATTGAGCTGCAGTTTCCGAATAGTTTACCACTTCCCAATGCACTTCCATTTCTCCTCCTCCCAGACACCGTATTCTTCGATTGTATTGGTGTTGCAAAAGTTACAATGCTTCCCCAGAACTTGCAGTTTTATGCTTACAAGAAGTGAAGAACTAACATGGTGTTAAAAGCAAAACCTGCTAACAATTCTTGCCTAAAAATTACAATGTCATAATAAAAGACTTTTTTTTGCCTAACCTACACATTTCGATGCTTTGGTACATTTCATGAGAAGCTCTGGATGTTAACCCTTTGATTCCTAAGCGAAGGACCTCTAGAATCCGGAGTTCAACAACGAGGCAAGCAAGTTTGACTAAGAATTGTTTTACTCAGAAATCAAATTTGAATCCTTTTCGAACGATTCATTTAATGATAAACTCATTAACCACTTGATTTAACAACTCTGGATGTTGTTGATGCTTTGATAGGCTCCACAATACGTATCTCTTCAATAAAACAAAAATACAAAATTGAGTAATTAGCCAAAAAAAACCTCAAAATTGTAAATCCTTGCAAACACTTCCCTCAAATTAGAGTAGAGACAAAAACCTCATAGAATTGGTAAACATCTTCCAGCTTGATTCCTTTGCCAGTTTCCTTCGTAATCAATATGACAAGCATTTTGTCTAGAGGTTACTAGTTTTTTGTGTGGGGCTTAGCTCCATAATGGTGTTAAGTTGAAGCATTAATTAAACATAAACACTTGTAATGTCATAATGAAACCATTATGCATCAACTTAACACCATTTTGTCTCTGTTTAATTAATGCTTTTGTTATTTTCTTTCGATATCATCAACATTATAGTGATATGATATTCTATGCTGATCAACTTAATATGACATTTTCAAGATTTTTTAGTCAACGATCTTATTACCTACAAGGCTATAAAAAAACTTTTAGAATATTTCTATCTTATATTGATTATCTAGTCTAGCTAATAACTGTTGTAAAATTAGAGTGGAAGTTATCACATATAAGAATTTAAAGAAAAATATCATAACAAATAAATATGACTAATAATAAAGTAAAATAAAGCACAAGGAACTTATCGAATTTGGTTGCTGACCGCTCCATCAAAATCTTCACAAATCAAGTTAGAGGAAACCTGCAAAACTAACACACATTGTTACGTAACCTGAGGCGTGACATAGTCACTGTCCTTGAGGATTTTATCCGCCTCATTAGCGCATATCCTCCCAGGATACAACAGGTCTTCCC
>Ga0228711_1010242_pt1 | contig 12411 bp, 11 predicted proteins | sample MedpolnodulmetaG_2_FD_177996 | JGI IMG/M metagenome (GOLD analysis project Ga0228711, IMG submission 177996) | Root nodule microbial communities from Medicago polymorpha collected in Santa Monica, California, United States - brown nodules | ecosystem: Host-associated > Plants > Roots > Nodule...
TATATATATATATATATATTTGTTAACTTACTCCAATCTAAAAACATGAAGGAGTAAGTTGGCAAGTCTACTCCGACTTACTTTTTACTAAACTATTCATTATATTTCGCTAAACATACTTTAAAGAATGGGGTATTACTGTAATATGCATTTTGTAGTACTTTTTTGTTGGAAACATTTTTTTTCAACGTGACCTATGTAAAGCAACGGAGCAGAACAATGTTTCATTATCGGAACAACATCAAACGACGACATTCCTGTATAGAGAAATTACTAACACATAATCTATTACTTACAAGAGATAGGAGAGGATGATGATATCTGCATCAACCAGCTTGATCTACAAGCATTCAATGATGTCACTTAGTGTGTATTTGTTGGGCGAATATTTGTTTCTTCCTCGATAGGGTTTTGCTACATTAGCCTAGTAGGGCTTAGACCGCCATTATACTTAATAAATTACACATAATCCTAACACAGAGAAATTAATTATACATAATATTGTATAACTTACAAGACATAGGAGAGGATGCAAAATGTTGCTTCAACCGGATTGATCTACATGCATTCAATGTTCCCACCTCGCATGCCCTATTTCTTTCTCCTAATCTCTCTCACTAAAACAATGATCTGAAATGAAACAACAAGCCTCTATTTATAAATTCTAGAAAACCCCATTCACCAAGAGAGTGTGATGTTTTTTTGGGCAAATAGTCGTTTCTTCCCCGATAGGGTTATGCCACGTTAGCCAAGTGGTCGCAGACTACCATTGCTTGATAGGCGAGCCATCTGCTTCACTAGAGGATCTGTCAGCTCAACCAAGTGATTTAGACTGCCATTACTCGCTGGGTGAGCCTCCCCTGTTTCAATTTGTTGGTGTCTGAAATACTTTGTTGGGGGATTAGATTACAACCTAGATCACAAAATCTAAATTTCAACTATATTTGATTTAATAATTAATAATTCTACTATATAAGCTCATATTTGATTTAATAATTAATAATTCTACTATATAAGCTCTCCAATATGAATCATAACGCTTTGTTGTGGAGTTGTTTGCCAGCAACATATTTTATTTGCTCCGAAATATTTAAGGTGGAGATTTGTGTGGAACTTGAACTTTTCTTGCTGGGTTGATTGGGGAATACAAAGTGGAAATAAAAATAATCTGAAACAAAAAACCTATTATTCTCCGAAACCATGAAATCTATGAAACTAACAGGGATGAAGGGTATCAAGAAGAACGAGAGTGACCGGAAACGAACATGGACGAATTAGTAAGGGCACGTGATATTATTCAAATGAATTTTTTCACAAGTTTGATTATAATCCAATGGTCATTATTTCACCCTCTCATCTCTAATTATAAATATTCCCTCTTACTTGATTAATGCAATGTCACAAAGATGAACTCGAACATCTTCTGCCAAATAGTTTATTGATAGAATTAACTTGAATATTTACTTTAATGACTTATCATATTTGCAGGTGTCATAAGCATTGATTGTGGGGTAAATGAAAGTTACACTGATAACACAGACAATTTTTTATATCAAGCCGATGATATCACCGTCGTCCAGTTTGGTCAAACCAGGAATATATCATCAGAAAATGAAATTTCCTATGAAAGTCAGATTAAGAAGCAATTGAAGTCATTGAGAAGTTTTCCAGATGGGAAGAGGAATTGTTATAACTTAAAACCTAAACAGGGAAAGAACCACAAATATAGCATAAGGGCTTATTTTCAATATGGAAACTATGACAACAAAAATAAAATACCAACTTTCGATCAGCATCTTGGAGTCAATCTTTGGGGGCAAGTACAACTCTATTCAGCTACATCCGTTTTACGTACCGAGGCTATTCATTTCAGCTCAACAGACACAATCGAATATTGTCTTGTAAATACCAATCAAGGGGTACCTTTCGTTTCATTATTGGAACTATGGCCTTTAGGTGATTCTAATGTTTATCAACCGTCATCAACTTTATTGACTCTAGATCTCCAGGGACGAATCAACCTTGGCGAGTCTAGATTTCACTTCATCAGGTGACTTAACTTCAAACCTATATTTCCATGCTTTGATGTACATGCTTGTTGTTCAAAAATTACTCGTATAACTAAGATGTGTGGCCTAAGAAATGTCACATGATTATACTCGGCTAAATTAACCATTTATTTGAGAGGTTCGATAATGGGAGCCAGGGGCCAACCTGGACTCACAATACCAGTGAGGCACAATTTTTTGCAAGTCTGCGTGTTTCCAATATTTCAAAGTTAGTGACTTTGTTACTCTCACTACCACTGACTTTGCACGGTGGTGGGTTGTCATCGGTGGTGATGGGTGGGGCTTCTGCATTTGTGTATGTGCACGTGCAATAGAAGAAGGAAACGTTGTTGTGTGGTGCTGGGAAAAATCAGAAAAGATATGTGTGTTTATGTAATGATGGGTTTGGCTGGTCGACAATTAAAAAAAAATTGACTCCTTCTTTTCCCACTTTATTGATTTTTCGCGCACCGTATAAAGTTCGGATTATATAATCCGAACGGCATCAACACCCCATAAAAACCTCCAAAACATGTTAAAACATTTCAAACTTTAGAATTTGAATAGGGCGCACGAGAAACTCTTAGGGTGAAAAAAGAAATGACCTTTTTTTAAAAAAAAAATTGGGTATGGGCTGGTGTGGCACTTGTCACAAAAGGCTTAGTTCAGGTCCGTCCATGATGGGAGCACTACGTATAGAAAAATGATTTATGTTCCGATAGATGAACCAAATGTTAGCTCCTATTCGTTTTTACTTATTAGAGCTTATCTAGTAGTATAAGTATTGTGAGATCCTGAAACAAAAAAAAATTGTAAGATTGTTTGATAAAATTTATAAAAACAGCTTATGACATTTTTCATAAATTTTTTCAACTTATTTTTATAATTTCTCCAAGATAGCTTGTGAAAATAGCTGATAGCATATACAAAAACAACTTACATTATTTTATCTCATACTATAAAAATGCTTATTTTGATAAAAGCTTGTGTTATAAGCAAAAAATAGGATATTTATCCAAACAAGGCCCAACACAAGAAGATACTTACGCCTCAAGTATATCAAGAGAGTAGACCATACTTAGGTATCAAGCCTACACCAGCATGTCAATCTCTGGGATTACTACTTTGTAAAATTATCCTTCATTAATAGTATGAGACAGATCAATGACTTCTTCTCATACTTTGTTCACAGCTGCCCCTTAATGACAATTGTTCAAGTAAAGGTTCAAGAATCAAAACGCTAACCTAACTCTATAAATATTAACTCATGGCACCGGTCAAGATACACATGCATTTAGCATTAATGTTACCTTATAGATCCACGACACTTACTGACTTGAGTGTCGGAGTGTCTTTGCATATACCACCATCCCTCTGTTGAAGAAGAAAGTTGTTGACAAAGGTCCTATACTCAAAGGCCATTCAACATCATCATCCAGAGGATCTTAGGTCCGACAAATCATGTACCAAATACCTCATTGAGGCATGCGTATCGTACACCGCGACATTATATTTATATGAATCTTCATGCAGCCTAGTTTTTTTGTCTGTAAACAAAGCGACTAACGCCGCTAAAAATACACAAACATAAAGTGGAAGATTCCAAGTTCGAACCGCAAACACCACAGAAGATGTCTAGCCTAACAATATTAGTATTACCAGTTATGCTAGACCTTACGAATAAAACCAATTTTTTACTAATTACGCTAGACCTTACACATAATGCAACCTAACGAGGTATGATTTGGTAGGTACACGGACGACATATTTGGTAGGTCTTGGTTGAACAAAAAAGAATTGTACATCAATCCAAAGAAGACATCATCATCTATTAATTTGTATACACTTGATGACGCTTACAAGCTTCCAACCGAGGTTTTGAACTGTGCAGTCGAGGCGTTAAACCTGTCCAGTTCTTTGAAATTCATGTTTAATCACAGCAAAGATGAAGAGTATTATGTGTATCTTCATTTTTTTGACTTCTTGTTTAATAGTAACCAGAAAAGGATAATGAGTATTTCTATCAATGGTCCTGATGGGGTCACAGAACCCCCTCTCACTCTAGAATACCGGAAGCCAACCACCATAGTTATGAATATTGAAAAAGGGAACGGCATTGATAATATTTTGATTGAAGCAACCTCTGATTCTGAGTTACCTGCCATGCTCAATGCCTATGAGATTTTCAGGGTAATACCTGAGTTTTTAGCCACGCAACAAGATGATGGTAAGTGTCTCCTATTATTATGACTAAGGATCCTCTGGTACACATAAGATAAATCTTGCATCATGTATAAGTTATTTTTTATAATTAGATTAATAAATCTCACTATTAGATCGAATGCGATATGAGACTTATTGATCCAATGGTAAAAAAACACATGGGGCAAGACTATTTTACTTTTCTGCTCCTACATTCTCAAAAACCCCAAAATTTGTTTTTGTCGAATTTGCTGGATACCAGATTAACTGATTCGGATAACATTTGTCTGAATTGTGTACAAAATTATTGCAAGAAATCTAACATCAATGTTGTATTTCGTACTGGTACCAATGCATTATTTAACATCCCCTTAATGATGTCTAACATTTTACATTAGACTTCATTAAGTGTAGTGTGGGGTATTAGAGTTCCCACAAGGAAAAAAGGATCTTGGGGGCTTTTAAGAATGTATGGTGGATAAGAAATTATCATTATTTTTTATCAAGTACTGAACTTGATTGCAAGCAAATTGTAACCGTAAAAGATAAATGATTTTTTGGACTTCATAAAAGCTAAGCTCCCTCCCCGAACGGTGCTGCTGATTGCTGATGCTCCGAGTACATGTTATACCATTTTGAAATCTTAACAAATTTTTTGGCTTGTTAAAAATAAAACAGTTGATGCCATCTGGAATATCAGAAACATTTACAATATCTCCAGAATAGATTGGCAAGGAGACCCATGTGGACCAACAGGTTTTAGATGGGAAGGTCTTAATTGCGACGGTGTGAATATTCCAAGAATAATTTCACTGTGAGTACTTGTATTCTCAAATTTTACAATATTGTTCTATTAATTGGAGGTCAAGTCGACTAACGTGTGTGTATACATTGAGCTTTATGTTCGATTTGCCCCAACCTATGTCTTTAAGCAAAAAGCAACTTGGTGCTTGCAAATCCTTTCAGGAAACGTTGGAGTTAGAACACTATTTTGACATAGTTTTAGATCAAAATATTTTAAATTGTTTTACTTTGTGCAACTCATAGTAGAAAGAGAAATAACTCTTGACTAATAGTTACATATTCTTCCGTGAATTTATTCAAGTGAAAGTATATATTAATTTATGAATAAACACACTTAATCATGAAAGATTTAACACACTCTTAATTTGGAGTGATTTCTTTCACAAAATTCTGCTCTCGGTTCCTTTATATATCGTTGTAGTCCATACTACTTTGCTTTTCACAATGACAAAATTCTTTTGATAAAATTCAAGCAGAAACTTGAGCTCAAGCAAATTGTCAGGCCGGATAGATGCTGCATTCTCTAAACTCACAAATTTAGAGATTCTGTAAGTATCTTCTTCTTTCAATATCATTGTTTCAAGCCCTATGCTGGAACAATATAGATGCTGTGAAGATCTGAATTGTCAAGACTAAAACAATAATTATTATTTTACAGAGATTTGTCAAACAATAAACTGACAGGGGACCTTCCAGAATTTTTAGCACAATTACCGCGATTGAAAGTCCTGTAAGTTTATGGTGATGTGTATGAGCATTTCCATACAGGGAAACTTTCCATGTCTCACATGTTACCACATTTTTGCAGTAATTTGTCATGGAATAATCTCACAGGTCTCATTCCCGAATCTCTAAAGGAGAAGTCAACTAGTTCTTTGAAATTGAGGTTTGCTTTTGGCCGATATATAGCTACATTAACATATAATAACTTTATTATTGTTATGATGAAAACAGTTCTAGAGGCTTGCTCCGTTTTTTGGTATTCTTTTCTCTGCATTTTTTAAGCATAATTTGTACAAAGTAACGTCTTGCAATACCAATACCAAGCATATCAAAATTTTAGTAGATTTTGTTTTTTCTTTTCCATATAGATAATTAGTTTGATTTTACACCAAATTAAAATTCTTCATTTACCATCAGCTGTACAATAACAATTTTGTTTTTGGATAAGCAGATCTATGTTAACCAACACTTTCTTACATGCAGTTTGGATGGAAATATTGGTCTTTGTCAGACAGGCTCGTGCAAAAGCAATAAAAAAAAATGGAATGTTATACTGATTGTATCGATAACAGCAACAGTTGCAGTCCTCATAATAGTTTCCGTTGCTGTGGTGATCTTGAGAACTAGAGGTATGTACATATGATAATTCTATAATGATCATATTGCCATTCTTTTCGTTATGAACCTTCAAAGCTTTGTTTGCAACTTACAAGGGAGGTGGATGGAGGGCTTTGGAAGGAAACTGTATAAAAGCAGAATTATGAAGAGGAAAATTGGATGATGAATTTAAAGTTTTCACTAATATACCAATAGAACAGTATAACAATGAAATCTACTGAGGGATACAATGAATTCACTAGGGTAGCTATAGCTTATTTTAGGGAAAAGTAAACTCAATACACGAAGAACTAGAGTATCATCAAATTCTTCACACCTATTGTCAATCATTGCTTCCCCATTTATAGCATGCCGGGGGAAATTTTCTGTTAGCCTTTCTTTCTATGTCATCTTCTCTCCTTATGCCTTTGCGGATCACATGCCACATGTCCCTTGTTTTCCTCCCATTTGATTATTGTCATATTTTGCCCAAGATTATCTTTAGCATTCATCAGTAGTATGTGCTGGTGGTCTTTATGCATGCAACATCAGTGCCAACCGGTTCAGTTGCTGATAGGATCAAACTAAAATTAACTAACTCTGATTACTTTTCTACATTTGTGCTGTTCATGTTTTGTTTAGTTTTAAGACTTTTGGCGGAATGTGCATAGAAGTTGAGATGAATCAATGGGGTGCTGTTTTGTTGATTTTGTTGCTCTGTCATGATGGTTCTATAATGCTTGTGTGTATGCTGCAGTACTGTGGATAAGTACTTATAGAATAAGTGCTTATCATATATATAAGTTGACGCAGTACGGAAGCGTAGGGTTAGCAAGCACTAAACCTAGATAGAAAAGAACAAGTTTGCAAGCAACAAACTTGTGAAAATAGGGTTGCAAGCGACAAACCTATCAAAATAAGGGTTTCCGGAATCCACCAGAGAAAAGTCTCGAATATTATTAATGAATAAAAGTGTGCCTCTTAGACTACATAAGTTCTGCTTATATAGTGAAAGAAATAACAAACCCGTGGGCCGAAATAAAATATAACGAAATAATAATAGAAAGTTCTAGAAAATTACCAAGATTTGGCTAAATAATAAATACTACTAAATTACTAATAAAACCCTCCTGCATCATAAGTGCTTGTGTATAAACTCACCTTACAAACAGTCTCACAATTATGCTATATTAGATAAACTCAAATAAACCAATTCAAACAGATCGTACTTAGGATTTGAGTTTTATTATTTACATAGGTCCAGCTATGTTTCCAAATTCAAATAAGGATGAGCAGCTAAACACAAAATGTCGAGCATTTTCTTATTCGGAGGTTGTCAGTATCACTGATGATTTCAGACAAATGATTGGAAAAGGTGGATTTGGGAAGGTTTATCTAGGTGTTATACCTGATGGTGAAAATGTTGCTGTGAAGACACTCTCTTTGTCAGAATTGCAGGGGCATAAGGAGTTTATATCAGAGGTATTATACATCAATGCATTAGTTAATATTTTGTTCATATTTGTGTTACTTCAAAATCCATAACTAATATCTTTTTGAATTTTTCTAGTTACACCCAATATTACAATAATATTTTAAGCCTTTTCAAAACAATAATATTTTATCATAATACCGATTAGCCCTCAATTCCATGTTTATTTTAGAAACACTAAAGACAAACTCTTCTCCTCTCTCTCGAACAAACATCAATTGAAGGTGAACAAATTTGGTGAAAGGTTTTCATTGATATTCTGTTGCTTATGTTATTAAAAAAAAAGTGAGTTGATGAGTGATTTTCTCTTCATTTTTTGAATCTTTGGAAATCGTACATAAATTCTACGTGAACTCAATTCACGTAGGTGTTCCTAAATTGAATTCGCATATGTGAATTTTTTAAATGTACTGAAATTCTTTCAATTCACATATCCATTACCAATTTCCATTTACATTGAATTCACATACTAAAATTCCAAGTGAATGCAAAATGAATTGGCATGAGCAACATGAATTCACGGAAGCAATTCACGTATAGTATTGTGAGAGACAGATTCATGTATACTATTAGGTGATGCATACTTGAACTCATTTCATATAAGATGAAGAGAAAGACAAACCATGAAAAAGTTAGAGGAATTGAGACAACAGAGATGAAAGTGGGAAGAAAGAAGGAAAGGACATTTTTATCAAATTGTGGTGTAACTAAAAGTTCATAGGGAGGTGATGTTAAAAGAATAAATCAAATCGTTTTCATCATTAAGCATTTTTTTCTTTCTTTCATCAACTTTGAATTGTAGGTAAATTTATTGATGCCTGCTCATCATAGAAATGTGGTTTCTCTTGTTGGTTATTGTGCGGATGGTGGAATTAGAGCACTTATTTTTGAATATCTACCAGGCGGGAACCTTCAGCAACGGTTATCAGGTATAATGTAGTATATATAGTCTTACAATCGTGACACCTTATGACTCGATGTAAAAACTAACCAAATAAATATAATTCATGCATTTTGACGCATGGGAATTCACTTGCACATACAATTGCATAACTATAAACTTTGGCAGATAAAAACCCAAAGGTTTTGGAATGGAATGAGAGACTTCAAATTGCCTTTGATGTAGCAAATGGTATGCAACTAATTTCAACCATGTCCATCCTTTTATATTTGTTTTCTTCCTGAAGTAACCAAATTAAGGCCAAATTAATCATAACTATATGCAATTGATATTTATTGGAAATACAGGTTTGGAGTATCTGCATAATGGATGCAAGCCAGCTATAATCCACAGAGATTTGAAACCTCCTAACATCTTGCTAGATGAAAACACGCGTGCGAAGATTTCAGACTTCGGATTGTCTAGAGCTTTCGCAAATGACAGTGACACTCATATCCTAACTAATTGCTTTGCTGGTTCACATGGTTACATTGATCCTGAGTAAGTAAAATAAAATAAGTTCTCATTTATTATAATGTTTACTAAATGTTCAAAAATAGCATTGTTCTCAAATTATTTTGCAAGATTTTTAAATATTTTTTTTATTAAATTTATAATCAAGGTATGAGATTTAAAGAAGCAGAGCTATTGTAAATCTCTTTTTTGACCGGGGAGTATGGTGTTTGATATATTTCTAGAATGCGGTACCTAATTGAAAAGTCTTAAAAAAAGTCTAGATTATTCGACTTTGAGAAACATTTTCAAGTACCAATTATAGACCTGCATGGGTATTATTGTATTACGCCTATGAGATTTAGTGTCAATGACATTGAAGGATTCATCATACTACATCTCTCGTCCTACAATCAATCAGTCATTTCCTATTGTATTGCATCTTGTTCATGTTACGAAACCGACCACTTGTCAAGTGCTGTTTTCCTATTTTATTTTATTTTTCAGTTCATTATGATTGTTATACGTGCCATTAAAACTAAATACAATTAAAAATATTACGCATGTAACATAATGATATTTTTTCTGCAGATTTCAGAACACAGGAATTCTCAATAAAAAGAGTGATGTCTATAGTTTGGGAGTAGTTTTGCTGGAGCTAGTTACAGGTCAACCAGCGTTAATTGGAACACCAAACAATTATATTCACATACTTCCTTGGGTTAATCAAAAACTTGAAATAGGAGATGTTCAAGGAATAGTTGATCCAAGGTTACAGGGTGAATACAATAGAGATTCGGCTTGGAAAATCATTGAGACAGCCATGTCTTGCCTTTGCCAGTTTGCAACACAAAGACCTGACATCAAAGAGATTGTCTCAGAGCTAAAGGACTGTTTGTCTCTAGTAATGCCATTTGAAAGGAGTGCAAGCCAAAGGAGAAGTTTATCAGTCAAGGGCTCTATGCAGATTGAAATCAATGAATCAGATATATATGCTCCAAATCCTAGGTAGGGTTGTTTGTGATGCAGCTCATATTCTCTGGTTTGCAATGATATACTCAATCTTCTATGTATTGCATATTGTTGGTTTCCTCTTTCTACTTCTATTTGGATTTGCTCTTCATGGATCTTTTAATTTCTTAATAGAAATCATTACTTGGTTTTAATTTCATGTTACCCTTTATAGGTTATATTATCAACCAAAACAAAGTTATTTATAGGCTTTGGTTTTTACAATTAATGAAAACTACAATTATAACAAAAAATTGATATTTATTAAAAAAAACAATAAAATTATATGATATGTTAATGAGTTGAGTTCCCGGGTTCAAAATATCAAACCTGCTAACCAAGCCAAACACCAATAAATTTGAATGAGTTGGTTTGGGTTGGACTTGAACTTAATCAGAGTTTGGATAAAATGCAAGTCAGGTTGGATTACGTACGTGGTTCCCCGTTTGACCTGTACCTATGAACACCTCTAAAAATGTTCTTGTCTTTTAAAATTATAGTGAAGTTTCATTCCAATCTTTCACAAAAATCTAAGAATTCATATAAATCTTTGATAAATATAAGTACATGCAAAATTAAACTGAGACATTTCAATCTCTTAACCATTACTTCTCTTCAAAACGTTCGTTAAATGATCACGTGTAATGGTAAGGGACATGGTCCCTTACGTAAGAGATCAGAGGTTCAATTACCACCTCTTGCATGAAAAATATTCAGTTTGGAGATGAAACTCACCTTGGTATATCACAGGTTCCTCGACAAAGATTAGTTGCTGATAAGTGGCGGTCGAAACTTCGTACCGATTTCATAGTAACCCAAACACAAAAGAAATAAAATTACAGCACCCAAGTTTAAAGTTTTTTGAAAATAAGAAAAACAAATATCAAACAGGTTTCAGGCTTTCTTGAGGGTGAAGATATGATTGATGAACAGAGTATACTTCAAATGCTGTGCCCTACTTTAAAAACATTAATTATACACTTCATATAAGTACTTACGTAAAAGTTTATTGAATAAACTAGCATGTTGTTTACCAAAGTAAGTAATATAATACAGCACAAGCGCTTATATGATATATCTTATATGTGCACATTTGTATCGATTTCTCAAATTATGAAAGGAAAAGGAAAAACCGTTTTATGGGATAAGAAAACGAGCACAATAATGTGGATATAAATTATTGATAGAAATTTGATTGGGATCATATATTACTAATAGACTTATCGACAAACTTGTATTTAAAATGGAAGCTTAAGAGGAGACAGTGAATTGATACTAGAATAGTAGATTACTTAGAAAAAATGTGTACCTTGTTAAGAGGGGACAAACAGAGTCGACATCACTTAGACCATCCACAATGCAACACTCTATTTGGATGCTTAAACGGGTCTCGACTGTAAACATCATTCGTTTTATGATTAATACTGAATAAGCACTCAATCTCTCCAACCCAGCACCTCAAAATAATTATGAATTGGGTCCCAGCAATAACTCTATATCATTAAATTTTAACAATAATTTATATACTCATTCATAATTATATAATTTAATTTAATTATAAATTATAAACAAAACAAACATTTTTTTTATTTTTATTAATAATTCAAGACATTGTCCTCGTGAGCTTAACTCAGCTGGTAAGTCCGGGGTTCAAACCCCGACCACCAAACAAAAAAAATTCAAGAAATTATTATTTGCAATTATTATATAATTTAACTATTTGCAACTATTATATAATATATTTTTTAATGTTAAAATAATACAATATTTGAATATAAAGAAAAAATAGAATTAATTGTACATGTGGGACCCATGAGTAATAGGAGAGAGAGGATGCCTATAAAAACACTCATCTTTATAAACACCATATTCATTGATGACATAACGGAGGTGCCTATTTAACATGGTGCTAAATAGGGGAAGGACCCCATGGTAGATGGTCTTATATGATTCTTTTTCTTAAGAGAATTAATTAATACTGCCTGTCATATTTGAGTCCAGTTTCCACCAAATTATAAAGCTTATGCTCGTGTGATTTGCAATCCATATTCTTAAATGTATTATTGAGAAATATTTTTCTATTGTTTTTTTGATATTTATCAATAACAAATATTTGTCCCGTGATTTTTTTTTTTTTTTGC
>Ga0228711_1010247_pt1 | contig 12408 bp, 10 predicted proteins | sample MedpolnodulmetaG_2_FD_177996 | JGI IMG/M metagenome (GOLD analysis project Ga0228711, IMG submission 177996) | Root nodule microbial communities from Medicago polymorpha collected in Santa Monica, California, United States - brown nodules | ecosystem: Host-associated > Plants > Roots > Nodule...
GTTAATAATTAAACAGGGGTATTAGAGTAAAATTAACCATTAGGGTTAGGTTAAAATTAGGGCAAACATTTGCTTCCGTGTTAACTTTAATAAATAAGAGATAAGTGTACAACAACTTGTAAAAGAAAATAATAAATCTACAGAAACAATAGATATATACAAACGATGACACAATATGATAGGAATGAAAAACTCATCGGTGAGGAGAAATATTAGGGATTGCTGCCATTTAGAGGGAATTTGTTAGGTTAAATTGGTGCGCTGCATTTTAGATGGAATTTGTTAGGCTAAATTGTTGCTAACCTAATGCAATATTTTAGAGGAAAATTATTAGGTTAAGTTGCTGCAAACCTAACAAAATTAATAAATAAGGATGTTAATGAAATTTTGGGTGTAGCGAGATATTTTAACGGTGTAATTAGAAGAAAAAAAATATCTTTTCTGTTTTGTTTTTTTGTCTCCGCTGGCTAGTTTATATTGTTATTAATATCAAGGTTACAACCATTTTATGTTAAGATGTCTCTAAATCATGTCCCAACCATTATAGGTTCATATATATGTTGAATAAATGTTGATGACATGTTAAAATTATATCCAACCATCTCTAATGCAAAGGTTTGATGTAAGAAGAATTAGAATGATACTTGTACAACAAGTCACCATGTAGAATGAGGTATTTTATGTGTAATTCTTGTTTTTTATACAAAAATAACCCAATTTAATTACAAAGCCCATTATGCAATTATTATATACTAACCTGGCCCCCTCGTAAACCTAAAAACCGTAGAGAATAAGGTTTCATGATTTGTTCAATTCAATTGTATGTGTTCGTGTTCATAATTTATCTTCTTATTGCTTTGATTCTTCGAAGAACTCCCTTAACAGCCACATCAAAAGCATCTACAAGTGTCTCTAATCTAGAACTTCAATTGAACGGAGTTAGTCAAAGAATTAAAGCAATGAGAGGGATTTGAATCTGAGGACATTTCAAACTCGATAAAATACGAACTGAGCTATGATGAGTGTGAATATCATCAATGGTATTTTTGTTCTTTCTGATGTTATTTGTTTGATTTAAGAATGTTTCATCATTCAATTCAATTGTATTGTGTGCCTGTTTATGATTAGAAGGAGAAGAACCTGAGGACATTTCAAACTCGAAGGCGCTGAGAAAATACAACCTCAGCTTTGATGAGCAGAAGTGGAAATCAGCAGATGCAAATGATGATTCTGAAGATGATGACTCTGGTGATGATAATGACTTAGTTTGAGCGTTTGAAGACTCTTGATATATAAGTAGATGTGTGTAATATAGTAGACATTTGCTGCCACTTGTGTGATGGCGATTAACCTAGTAGGCTAGTAATAGTATGTTTTAGGAGCTCCATGAGAAGCAATTCCAAATGTATAATTTGTTTCCATCCTCGGACGATTAAGTTCGGATTGGATAGAGCATAAAAAGAAAGTGTAGACTAGACTGACTTTGAAATTCATGAAGAAATTAAGAAAATCTTACTACTCATATAAAGGGCAATGTTTGCGGATCTTCTGACATATATGTTATAATCTTTCATCTAATCATTACTTCTACCCATGTCTTTTTCCATTCATTATTATTCTTTTCTTAAAATTATTGTGTCTGTATGAAAACAACATTTTAAGAATATTAGTAGATGAAAGATTATAACTCCTTGGGATATTTGCGGAATATTGAAAATTGTCAAAGCAATAGCTTCTATCTCGACTTATCTGTGAAAGCAATAGCTTTTCGACTTATCTGTCAATAACCCATTTGTAGGTTCAGTGTTGGAGTTGATGGTATCACGCATGAATTGGTGGATTCTATTCATGAAAAATGGATGTTTAATGAAGTTTAAGCTTGATTTCCCTTTTCTGCTAACATGAAAAGGGCTCAAATTCTTGAGGTTCACTCTTCCATCTCCAACATTCTCCCTCTACTTACATATTCTTGGAATATGTCATCAAACTTCTCAATTCAAGATGCAAAATGCAAATGCACCCTTCAATTTTGATGTATGAACATGTTCAAATTGACTTATTTGAACTTTTTTGAAATAAGCATTTGTGAGATTGTTTGAGAGTGCTTGTGAAAATAACTTATGACATGTTCATAAGCTATTTTCAGCTTATTTACACAAGCTCCTTGGGATAACTTATCAAAACATCTTATATAGCTTATATGAAAACGGCATATTTTTTGTATCCTCTTCACTATATAGTAAAAGAATAAACCAAAATGTAAGACGTACTACATCATATTATCAATATTACAAGTTCTGCAGACTCCTAAAATTCTTACCCTTTTGAAGATCATATTCCAAAATTGAAATTTCTGGAATGATCAATTGATAAGGATTTTCTTTTATTTCAAAACTTTGCAGACGCATGTTCTTGAAGGAAAACACACCAAATTTGAAAACCTTGTGATTTATATATTAGAAAAAAAAGAATAGATTTATAGAGGGAAAATGTCATCTGCTATACATTGTAGCCAAAACACCGTAATGGTTCACCGATCTACTATAGATTATTACAATGAAACTCTATTGTCAATCTTTCAATATTTCCTTCACCTGCACTCTTTGTCAATCTGAAGACATGGTTCATGCATATTTATGTTCAACTGATCCTTCAAACTTTCCTTAGTTATATGATAATCAATACATATTTTTGTTGTAACAAAATTACATTTTCTGTGTACGAGTTTTTTCACTTCCAAAAAGAGAGGCGCGGAGAAGATGCTAAGTTTTTTAACAAAATAGTTTAGCAGCCTTAGGGCAAGAGTGTAGTTTAAAACAAATCAAGGCAAGGTTCAAGACATTCTCGTTTTAGTAAACGCAAATTGCAATGAATAAAAAGTTCAAAGTAGAGAAACAAACAAAGTATATGGACCCTGCATTTCTTGAAAAATCTCTCAAAAACATTCTTCAACACCAATTTAGATATTTGAACACATTTGCTGATTAAATGGACGGTTACCTGACTTAGTCTTCAATTCAGTGAACCCTTCCTTCCTGGTTCTTTCCATAAAATCCTTTCCAAGACGATCTTCAAGGCCTGCCTTCAGATCATAGCGACCAGAGAGGTTGGCAACTGTTTTAATATCATGATACTTTGAAGCATAAAGAAGCGCCACATTAGCCCTGCGACAAGATAAAGCAACTATTCAGAACATTTTCAACATACCTACATACTTTCTAAGAAATAGATACAAGAATGAATCAAACCACCTAAGTTACAACGACGTGCATGATACCACAAGAAAAAATCAAACACAAATCACGGACAACACCCAGCCCACCAAAACCGAGCAAATAGCAAAAGAAAGTCCCACACCAAAATCCAAAGAAGAAAATTGGTTGAACTCCCAAACATAGAAATTAAGTGAAGATGGTTGCTTAATATGCCCCATGCTCGTCAACCTTTCAGGTCATAACTCCCGATCAACTTTTTTATAACACTTCGATTGGGTTGTAACTTCCGATCATTTTTTTTTCAAAAAAGATATGAGCAATTTGAGGGGTCTATTCAACAATCATTTCGGTGATTGTTTATGTTTGTCCAAAGTTTACTACTACCCAAATTGGCCCGACAAGTCAATAACATATATAAGAATTCACTTTCATCTTTCTAGGGCAACCCGCATCTCAAACACGTCTCTTCTAACACTCAAACCCTAACATATTATCACTCCCCCTCGTGCTCTGTCTATCCCTCCCGCCACAGTACTCCTCCCTCACGTCAACTACCAACCACGACTGCAATCTCAATCGCACTCCTCTTCCATCACTCACCTCCTTTACTTCAACACCACCGAAAAATATAAAAGAGAAAGAGGTTTTTGTGGCATCAAATAATTATTTTTTCCCTGTAATCTCTTGCATCTATCTATCTTAATGTTATTTTTATATGTTCTTTTAATCTCTGCTAACTTTGCAATCTCTTTTACCAGGGAAAAGCTCTCTCATGCTATCATTGATGATGGTTTTATTTCTTGGTCATCTATATTTTGTCCTTTATCTGCGATGTTTATGTCAACAAGTGTAATTTCCTTGATTAATTTGGTGAGCTATTTTCTTTGTTTGGTGTTCTTGTTTAGTGTTGTGTTTATAGTTGTGAAAGGCTCTATATAATAAGGCTAACTGTTGTGCTTTACTTTTATGTTGGTTATGAATTTTTTTAACATGCGTGTATATTTTTGTGTAGTTTATTTTCAATATGCGTGTAAATATAAAAGACACTGAATTCTCTAATAGAATCTTCATAATAATTAATTTACCTATCGTACACATAAACCATTCACAAATCAACAACGTTTATTTTATTTTATTTTTTTAACAAACACAAATGATATATATTACCACAAAGGGAGAGCTCTACTCTCTATAGCAAAGCAGAAAACAGCAAAATATCCTGAATATATACAAAAAGACACTCAACCAATGCTTATACAATCAAGAGGTTGCAGCCACCATTTATGGTAACCAAAAGGAAAACATACATCTTTAGCTTTCAGCCATAGAGAAGTAATCTTGATTTTTTCCAGAAGCTGCCTAATTGTTTTAGCATTATTAGAGTACAACCTCCTTTCGTTCAATATCACCCAAACACGAAAGTGGGACAATGAATCAAAAATCAACAACATTAACTCATTTTTATTTCTTAACATAACATATGGAGGTCAAGTGCTATTTTTATTTTTTATTCTATAGGAATGTTGGTATTCTATAGGTCAAGTGATAACGGTTTCTTTTTGGTAATTTTTAAGCAGCTCGTTAGATTAAGTGGAAGTTTTTTTATTCACAAGTATACTAAAAAATATTTTACTGTCTTTGTACTAGGTCTATAACTATCTCAAGGATTCAATGTACTTAAAATGTAAGGATTTGTTTATCTCTTCTTAAACTTCCTTTCCATATAATCTTTTGCTTAGCCTGAACCTGAACCAACCAGTGTTTACAAAATAAAAAATTGTGTGGGTTGATCAACCATGGACAAACCTAATAGTGGTCCATGTTAACATAATAACATTCACCTATATGTTATTATCACCAGGTGGATATACATTAAGCATAAATCATCAATAACAAAGCCAGGAGAGGGGATATATTCATTTCATCCACAAAACGGCAAATAGAACATAGGTTTAATCGAGGATGATTTTATTTCTTGGTCATGTGTTGAACTTTGTTTGGTATCAACCGTGATATTTTTCTTATTTCAGTGTGACTGTGATTTTTTAATTAATCAGGTGAGTTGTTTCTTTTATATTTCTATGTTTGGTACCAATTTTTAACGGATTGAAAGGTAGATAAGACTTATTTTCCGGTGTCTCTAACCCATTCTATGCAAAAAAATCTCACAATCTTATTATTGTAGGGGTAATATAATAGCAAAGAAGTTATAGATCATTTCTCACAATCGAATGAAATTAGACTTTAATTTGTCTCACTGTTAAGCTCCACTCTCATTCTTTTTCATTTATCCAATTAGCCATAATAAGGAAGAAAATTTATTGAAACCTCTTTTTTTTCTTAACTCGTAATTTTAAGTATGATTTGTCACTATAAGCATCGTTTTATTTTTTTTTTTCTTTTTGACAACATAAACACTGTTTTCTATTGATTCTTAATTATTTGTGTTGCAATTAGGCCACACCTCTATTTAAATATACTCCTAATATGTCTCCTTAATTTTAACTTCAATTGAGAAAACACATACAATTAACGCCATTGCGGCGGGACAAAGGTTTTCTCGATTTGAAAATTCAATTAACTTCACTCTATTTAATTTTACTATCCATAAACATAAGACCATTTTGACCGACAGAGTGAGAAAAATGGACCAACAACAGCCAAACGACGTTGCGGTGGTGGAACAAGTTGTGGCATTGAGAAAACTCGAAAATAAGCACTTTAAGGAAAATCGTTTTGAAGAAATAATCAATGCTTACATTGAAGAAACAATGCCTCTTTTTATTAATAAGACTTGTTTGAAGTGTGCTTCGTGATATATCAGGATTGATGACTAGGAGAAGGTTGAATAAGATGCTAGAAGTGCAATTCGGCTTGACTGCATTTGTTACAAGTCCTATTATTTGTTGGGACCTGTGTTCCTAGATAAACAAAGCAAACAATGAAGTATATGACAAATATTAAGGTTGGTACTGCAACATAGTAGATGAAATGTTATCCTGTGTTGAAACTTGAAAGCTATATTAAATACTTAATCAAAGTTTTCAACTTATTCAGAGATTAATGTGTCTATTAGGTATGGTTTGTCTTCGCAAGCATTTGTGATTTATGAAGAAGTATCACAAGTGCTTGTGAATGCAAACTATATAGAACGGAAACATTTCGTCGAAGTGACAAACTATAGAATATCATCGCTTATAAACAGCATATCAGTTAGCTTCCACTAACGTATCTGGACATTTGAAGATTTTGGGTAAAGTATTTAATAAGACAGGAGAGGATGACATCCAACTGAGGAGCTGTCATATATTCTATATTGTAGTTCTAGTATCATCTTTGTTTGATATTCTTCGTGATCTTGTAGCAACTCCATGTGGAGTTACCTATGAAAGGAATGTGATTCTTGACGATAATGAGACGGCGCAGGGAACCACTTGATCCATCGCAACTAGTTCCAACCTTGGCAATTAAAGGATGGAGGCATTCTTGGCTAAACACGGGTGGACTTGCAAGATAGATTGACAGAAGACAAAAGTGAAAATTATTATTACAAGTTTTGTCATTGCCAATTCATCCTCTAATTGTGTTGGTGTTATAAATTTGAACACGCAAGTTCATCTACATATAGTTGATTGATGTCCTGTAAAAAAATTATAGGATCATTTTTACTAAATTACAAAGATTAAGAAATTTGATATATCGAATTTGTTAACATTTTGTATTTTTGTCATGCTTTAACCTTTGAAAGAGATGATGAATTTTTGGGTCATACTAACTTATGTTTAAGGACACAAGTTAGAAGTTAAAAATAAAGTTAAAAGACAAGCTTTAAATTAAAGATGTTTATCATTGTAACATGTTTATCTAACTTCTTGAAATGGTTTTGCTTTTGATATAGTTGCTTTATTGGTTTCAAAAAATCATTGATTGATTATGATATCCCAAAGGTGATCTTGCGAAAACAGAGGTCGCATAATTCATAAGGAAAAAACTTAGGTACAATTCTTTAAGTATTTTTCGTGTGGTTCTTAACTAAATTCACCATGATTTCCTTAAATCCATGATTTTCTAAAAGTTTGTTATATCTAAAAAAAGATGTATTTTTAATTAAGAACCATAAGAATTGTACCTAAGTTTTGTCCAATTCATAATTGTGAAGAAGGTGTGTTTGGATTGAGGATTTAGAAGTGAAATGGAGGGATGGATTCACTTTTATCCTTTATATTACGAACAATGTAAAATGTTTTTATTTTAATAAATTAAGTGTTTTTGAAGTATTATATGATTATTTATCATTTTTTTTTTTACAAAATAATTATTTATCATGTTGTTAATTCAATTAATTGCTCACTTAATTCAAAATAGTCTTTATTTGAGATGAAATATGAGTACCCTCTGCACCAAATACTACCAAAGTTAGCTTAGAAAGTACTATTTGTCTATTTAATGAACTTAACTAATATCCTCGATTTAAGAGTAGAAAAATGTTTTCAGATAAGATATTTACATCATACTACTTGGACTTAATGGCTAATGGATTTCAGTTAAAGGATGTTTATTTAATGGGAAATGTTAACTTGTGCCCTTAAGGCACAAATTTAGAAGCCAAATGTAGAAATAATGTATTGGAATGCGTACATTAAATTTAATCTTTAATGTTTTAATGAATTGAATGCACAAAGTTTAAGAGAATATTTCTTTTTTTGAATTTCTTAACATGTACCCTAAGGGCACAAGTTAACACTACCCTTATTTAACTAGCTCCCTCAATAATATTCCTTGATCCGTTCAAGATTCTTATTAAGTGGTTAATATGTTTCACTATAATGAGCTTATTTGTTTATTTAATAAGCTCCCTCAAAAATATTCTTTGATCCATTCAGGATTCTTCTTCTTAGTAGAGGTCTAGAGCATTCTTTTGGGGCACAACCAATTCAAAATATGTTTTAGGTTTTGTAAACTGCCCACTGTATTAGTGACAAGTTTAAGATTAGACTCATGTCTTGATATCTCATAGTAGAAACCAATGAACAATCATATCACATGCTTTGCTGAGCAATGGATAGGATATCACAGCAAGTTCATACAATTAGTTAAAGCCTTACACTGTCATTACTCTAATAATGGATTTTGTAAATGCTTTTCATCATTAGAAAGCTCAAAGAGGTGGGAACTAGGAAGTCCCTCGGGCCTTCTTTTTCTCCTAATACTGGTGGTGTGCACTGTGCACCCTCAGCTCGTAATCAATAATGTCAAAATAACACGGTACATCATATCAGGGGCAAGTAACACTGGACAATATCGTTCCACCATTGATTTCTTGCCTATAAAGCAAGATTCACTAATTTAATGAGCAAAAAATGGAAGAGCTAAAAAATGTTGAACAATGCCATATCTGTGAGAGAATATGTCGTCAGTAGCAACTTCAATTGACTCGGAACTGCAAAACATGGAACAATGATATCATTAGAAAAATGGATGTATCAAACAAAAATAAGCTCATATACTGCTAATGAATACACTTACCTAAGTATCCCTATCTTGGTGTATGGTTTCTTTTATGAAGTTAACAACTAACGAAGCTAGCTCATCTTGGTGATTAGTGTAGGGATGATCAGCTCCTTCAATGATATGTAATGTGTGGTTTGGTAAAATCTGGGCAAACTTAGATGCATCTCCAACAGATATAACAGTGTCTGAAGAACCGTGAACTGTAAGGACCCTGTCATATATTACATGATTTGAGATTAACACTTCTATGCATAGTTTAAAGTGATATCATCCACTTGACTAGGGAGTAAACTGAAATTGAGATTAAATTAATAATCTTAATTTAAAATATCAAGAGTGATTAGGCATTATACATGAAGGGAGAATTGACGGATTTTCTTATGATTCTACCAAGCTCAACCTTGTTCAATTTTATGAACTTACAGAATTCCCCAAATTAGTGAAGATTTTCAATACCAGACAAATGAAAGGAAAATCATTATTTAACCCCTCATTTTCTTCCCTTCTCTCCCTTTCCCCTTTCATTTCTCCTCATTCCTTCTCCCAATATCCAAAACGTCTTTAATAGAAGTCAAACATTAGTGCAAATAAAAAGTTATTTCCTTTTTTTTATTTTTCATAGAACAAATATGCAACTCTTAAAATAGAGGTTATGTATCTTTGAACAAATAAAAACCATTGGTCCTTTATTTATGTAGAGTTTAAAAGTAACGAAACTTTCGTAACCTTAATTGCTTCTGCTTTATAAAGATTTTTAGAAGACCTTCATAAATTCTGCAGATATACTTTCTCCACAAAAAAGGGTTGCAAAAAGAGACGAGTGTTTAGCAACAAAGAAGAGACAATATTTTTCTCTCACCTGCATTCTTTATCAATCTGAAGGCATGCTTCATGCATGTTTGTATTTAGGCGATCCAGCAAACTGTCCAGAGTCACACGGTAGTCGGAACTTCCTGCAAGTGTGCTTAGTCCCGTAAGTATAGTTCAGATGGTAAAAGGCTGCAGGGGCCTTTGATATGCTGTGACGCGGGTTTGAGCCCCCAATTCCCCACTTCTCAACACTTAGTGTGTGTATGAGTTTCACCTCTAGACTCTTTAGAACCAAAAAAGAGTAGGTGTGTTTATGTTGACAGACATAAACTGAGAATGCCGTGTCATGACTCACGTGGCAGATCATTTATGGTGGTTCCAGAGTCACACGGTACTCAGAACTTCCTGCAACAGTAATGATCATATCTATACTATATATAAAGAAAACTACCTCTTTCAGCTCTTTTGGGCTGGATTTTTCTTTCTAAAAATGCCTTCAATTTTCAATACAAATGACACATGTAACACATAGATAAGAATAAATTTAAATATTAAAATAAAAAGTGTAACAAACACAAATGTCGAGTTTTTTCCTTTATAATTTAAAAAATGTAACAAACTAGATGAGTGTGTCTATACTTACTTTTTCATAATCTCAATTATACCCTTAAACAATAACTTTTTTGATAATAAAGATTGTTGTTGATGTCATTGAAAAAAAATAGAATTTAAATTATATTTTTTTGTTATATTGTTAGTTTCATTGAAATAGATAATGATGGTTAATTTGATTTGTTATAATTTGAAAGCAAAAAACATTTATATTTTTACTTTTAATCAAAATTAAAATTTCATAAAAAAAACACTGTTCATAATTTTCAAACGTTAGCGCAATATTTTCACTAGTAATAATAAAGTAACTGTGCTTACGTTGACAGACAGACAGAAACTGAGAATGCCATGTCAAGTGCCAGATCATTTAATAGAATGTAATTTGAAAAATTAGAGTATTGCAGTAAGAACTATAGCTTATAGTAATCCCAAATTTTAAATTTTAGAGCATGTGAAAGAAAAACAAGCGATGGTCTTGAAGCAAATACACTTCAACAATAAGTTAAAAGAGGAGGGAAACAAGTAATCATGAAGGACTTAATTTGTTAACTAACTACTATAACATGCCCCCACGCTAAGACGAATTGAAACTTATGTGTGACTAAGAGATAAGTTACCTGGCCTCTTCACGTCAATGAAACCATCCTCCTTAATTCTTTCCATATAATCTTTTCCAAGGCGTTCTTCAACTCCATCCTTCAGATCATAGCGTCCAGAGAGATTGACGACTGCTTTGATGTCATGATATTTTGAAGCATATAGAAGCACCACACCACCACCTGCATCAAGATACAGATACATCTAATAATAGTTTAATTATGCATTCAAATTTACAAAACATAAGGCTGGGAAGCAATTTGAGAAAAGTTGTACTGCATTAATAACATAATAAGTCAGATTTCCCCAATTACAAATGAAAAGAACATAACCACCCAGTCATCCACATAATGTAAGAGCATAGGGAATTTTATCAATCTTGCCTATTCCGACATGAAATACCTAGTTGTGAAATATAACAACCAATTAAAGAATACCTATATGTTTGAATAATACTAGTTCTTGACGCTACTAAATTGATTCCCAAAGTTCTTTTGTAACAGGTTTTAGCCAAGCAGCTCAAAAATTTAACCTAAATTTTACTGATCATTGACTAAGTTAGGCTACAAGAGTCAGCCAAATACCAAACATAACCCTCTTAGTACTGCATCATTCAATATTTCTTATATCTTTAATGCCCAACGAACAGGAAATTACTTTGACAAGGACAATTCTCATAATAATATATATAATGCAATAATGGAGCATATTTGATGAATGATAACAAAATCAGCACCTAAATCCAAAGTGCAATCTTTAAATATCTGTCTCAGACTTGTGTTGTTGGCAGGAATACTGGCATACTCAGAAAACAAGCCAATTTACCTTTACTGTGCCCAACAATTGCAGTCACCAAGCGGTTTGATTCATGGAAATGTTGAGTTACAGCATGTAAATCGTCAGCCTCTCTCCAGTAATTACCATACTGAAATGAACCGTCACTTTCCCTAGAGAAAAAAAGAAGAAGCTGAATTCAGGCAAAAAAAGTGAAGCAAGAAAAATGATCAAGACCAGATGACATACAACAACAACCGAACCTTATCCCGCTAAGTGGGGTATGCTACATGGATCAAATTACGTCATAATATTCTATCATAACCATATTTCGATCCAACTCATTAATCTCTAGATTTTTCTTAATAGTTTCTCTAGGTCTACGTCTGCTTCTAGTGATCTAACTATCCTCCATATGAGCTACTCTCTTTACTACAGCATCTATAGATCTTACCTCTACATGCCCAAACCACCTAAGCCTAATTTCCACCATCTTTTATACTATGGGTGCTACCCCAACTCTATCTTTAATGCCATCATTTATAATATAATTCTATCACATCTAGTCTAATCACAAATCCAACGCAACATCCTCATCAAGATCAAATGACAGAAATTTAGTATAAAAAAAGTTAACACCGTAAAAATGGAGAAACTACCACCCAACTTACATGTTATAATATCTTAATCATGACATACTTGGATTGACTTATTTGAGTTTATCTACTGGCATAAACACCAGGGAAACTGTTGGGGAGAGCTTATGAAAATAGCTTACAACATGTCCATAAGTTGTTTTCGGCTTATTTACTCTCCAGGCTAGCTTATGAAAACGACTTACAACTTATATGAAAACACTTTGATTTATTTAAAATATATATATATATAT
>Ga0228711_1010248_pt1 | contig 12407 bp, 8 predicted proteins | sample MedpolnodulmetaG_2_FD_177996 | JGI IMG/M metagenome (GOLD analysis project Ga0228711, IMG submission 177996) | Root nodule microbial communities from Medicago polymorpha collected in Santa Monica, California, United States - brown nodules | ecosystem: Host-associated > Plants > Roots > Nodule...
CTTGAGATTAAAACCAGTCCTTGTGGGAACGATATTTTTACTACTTCGATAGTATTTAGTACACTTGCTAAAAGTCTATCACTAGCCTAAAAAAATATAATGTTTTTAAGATGGAGAATGTTTGATATAAAATAAATAACATTGCAATGTACAAAAGGACAAACAGAAACAACTAGCATAATACTGTTTGAAGTTTGAACTATTTCAAATTGTTCATCTTACAACAAATACAAGAGTCTATGAATATATCATATATCTTTTCTAGACATCAATGTTCATAGTAGAACATAGATTTACACGGACCTACCTACAATTCGTTCACTATTCATAAGTACAAAACCCGTATAATAAATTACAACACATTTTAGCTATATCATTCATTGTTCTTTAAATGCACATTTCATTTATTGAATTTGGATCTATAAAAAAATCTAAGCGAGTCTTTGAATGAATTTGGATCTATCAAAAAATCTTAGCAAGTGTTTGGAAAACCACAAAGTCACGTCCATAGTCTACGGTGAATGTGCATAGGGATGGTGATTTGTATATTTTTAATAATTAACGGACATAATATTAAAAAAAGGAAAAGCTAACTTGTGTCTTTAAGGCACAAGTTAATGAATTTATAATAAATAAAATGTACTAAATTTAAAAAAATATTTCTACTTTTAAATTTCTTAACATGTGACATAAAGATACACATTAACATGACCTTAAAAAAAGTAGATTTAATTGTGTTTTTGATCTTCCTATATTTTATAAAGTTCATGAAAATGGTTTCTCTTTTTGAAAATCAAACTTTGTAATCCATAATTTTTTAATGATAAATATTTATATGTTAGTTATTATATCAGTATTTTCTCTTTATCAATACTTGAATTATAAGCTTGAGAAATGTTAAGGTCACACCCTCTAAAACACTCTTATTTTGAGAAATGTTGGTATATTTAGAGAAATTATCTACTTATTTAACCCAAAGAAAAATAGAGAGAGATGGAGAAAGATAAATGCTTACATAACTTCAAAATACAACTCAATCCAAATAAATAAATTTTGAAAAAATGTATGAAAATATCATTTCCTTGTGGGGGGTCGTTGATACTGACCTATCAGTTATCAAATCATATATTGTCATATTTAGAAAAAGGCAAGGTTAAAAGAAGATTGAGACTCCTAAAAAAAATAGGTGAAATATATCTAATGTTTTGGTTTGAGAAAAATACGGGGTTAATACTTTAATTTTTGGGTTAATTAAGTTTTTAGTCCCTATAAATATTCACAGTTTTGTTTTTAGTCCCTACAAAATAAAATCACACTTTTTAGTCTTTGTGATATTATCTTTAAGCATTTTAGGGACTAAAAATGCTGATGGAAAATTTTTATAGGGACTAAAAATGCTTATGGAAAATTTTATATGGACTAAAAATGTTGATGGAAAATTTTATAGGGACCAAAAAGTGTGATTTTATTTTGCAGGGATTAAAAACAAAATTCTAAATATTTATAGGGATTATTTACTTAATTAACCCTTAATTTTTTTAAAATTTTAAATATGACATTTAAGTTGTTAATTTAATACATCATTACTCTTTTAAAGATTTACTTAAAACCTAAAATCTTTAAAAAAAATCAAATAGGTTTATTAAACTAACAACTTAAAATACATATTTGAAACTTAAAAAACTTAAAGACTAACCCGCATTTTTGTCAAATTTAAAGAACTAAAAAATGTATTTAGCCCAGAAAATATAATGTATTTTTAAATTGAAGAATGTTTAATACAAAAATAAATAACATTGCAATGTACAAAAGGACAAACTGTTCATCGTACAACAGATACAAGAGATTATTAACATATGTATCCTTTCTAGACATCGATGTTCATAGTAGAACATAGTACTACACGCCCTCTCTTGTACCGAAAAAAAAAAATATAGTACTACACGGTTCAACCTAGGATTCATTCACCATTCATAAGTACATTTCATTATATCATTCATTTTATTTATTGAAATTTTAGTGAGTGTTTGATTGAAATGAAATTGGATCTATAAAAATAAATCTTAGTGAGTGTGTGGAAAACCACAAAGTCACGTCAATAGTGAATATGCATAGGGATGATGATTTTTTATTTTTGTTACATTAGAGAAGAAAAGAGAAAAAATAAACAAAAGAAAAAAAAAGCAACATCTCGACAAGCAAAATTTAATATTTTAGGCTAATTCAATAAATGATGTATGTGATCTATATTAAAAACAACATATATTATTTATTTAATGAATCTAAAATGTCAATATTTGTTTGTAATAGTAATAAAAAATTATATTTATAATTTTTTAAATGAAAAAATTTCATAATAATTAAAACAAATAATAATAAAATTGCAGTGTAGGTACTTTGTAACACTTCATGGTCTCATGGAGTGGGGAGAGTACACCTACATTGATGTTGTAGCAGATGCTTTTATAAATAAAATTTCTTTTACTTTTTGGGAAAAATAAAAGAGATCAAGATTGTGTGAGTGTGACTATGCATGCGTTTCTATAACTACAGACAGGGAAGGAAATGAATGGACATTGGAATCACAATATATATAGTACAAGGAGACAAGACTAGCCATGACAGAAACAACAGAAACTGATATGCAACAGAAAAAATGCCCTATTAAGATTATCGACCGTTGCAAAATACAAGCAATAATCCAACGGGTATTTGACTGTGGAATGTGTTGTCTTGTTTGCTTTTTGAATAATAGGAAGGAAGGGTTGATGAAAGTGCTGAGCAGCCTGAGCTTTTTTGATACGAAGAAGAATGGGTCCATACAAAAAGCCCTGACATATTGCATTTAGAACATCTTCAACGAGATCCTTACTTAACAAAGATCACTTCCCCGTTAAAAGTCATCTATTAGAGGAAGAAAAAATGAATTTCCGTTAAGGAACGAACAACAATATAAGGACCCTATCTCTCTTGGGTAACTAACGGGTCCCACATTTAAAAAAGTAATAAAATGTATACTACTTGGTCTCATTGCATAAAGGAGTAATAAAATATGTACTACTTGGTCCCACTTGTAGAAGGAGTAATAAGAGCATCTCCAATGGGAGGTCCTTACTTAACAAGGATCACTCTCTGTTAAGGACCTCCCATTGGATGAAGAAAAAATGAGTCTCCATTAAGGAACGAGTAACTATATAAGGACTTTCTCTCTCCTAAACAACTAACAAGTCTTACGTTTAAAAGAAGTAATAAAATATGTACTAAGTGGTCTCGCTTACAAAAGAAGTAATATTTTAATAATTATTTGTTGTTTTGATTTCAAAAAAAATAATTAATAGTTGTTTTAAATATTATTTTATCTTTTTGTCATCATTTTAAATAAAATGTAATTCATGCAAATTATTATTATTATTTTTTAATGAAAGAATGTAAAATTTGTAATGTTAATTTTTCCATTTTCAAATTATTAGCAAATGTGAAATTTAAGTTCATACGAATAAATAAATATTTTATAATTTAATTTTTTTTTAAGGATTATAATTAAATATTATGAGGTAATTTATAATTTAATAAATAAATTATTTTTGTTTGATGATGTAAAGATATTTAGAGATATTTAAGTACTTTCCATTAGAGTCCTTATTAGTTTATTGTTATTGGAGTCATTAAATCCTTGATAGATACTTTTATTAAAAAATTATGAATAAGTGATGTGTCAGGTGGTACTCCGTGTAACAAGTCTTGGTTAGAGATCTATCATTAGAGATGCTCTTAGTATTCAGTTGTTGGCATTGGCAGCTAGTAGTAGGCAGTAGCATTCAATTCATGTAACACAGAATGATATAATTTCAAGAAATGTTGACCAAGTAAATATATAGTAGAACCACGGAATAGTAAAACTTTGCCTCTAAGTTTGAGATAAGAATAGGGAGATTCCTTTATAAAAAAAATTGACATAAGAATAGGAAAATGTTAACCGATGTATTTAGGATATTTTTTAAGATTTTTAAATAGTAATTTTTATTACATTGGAAATCAAAATATTTAATTGAGTGTTATGGAAGCATTCGTTAACAAAATCTGGAAGAATATGCACAACTAATCGGCTACTACTGTTTGGTTGCAAAATCTAACCATACTTCTATAAAATAATTTAACTTAAGTTTGAAACCCGAGACATCTTTAGTTTATTAACTTTGACAAAATTACCGTAATGCACTGTTATTTTTGTAAGGACTTATTTGAAACTTAAAAATTTAAAAAGAGTTGTGTTATTTGAACATCCATATATGTGACAACTTTTGCGACAACCAAAATTTTACAAAGGAAGTGAGGTATTAGCACAAAAACTAAAGCAATAGAGAGAGAGAAATAAAAAGATAATGTAAGTATAAGAGAGAAAGTTGTCACAAAAGTTGTCAAAAATAGTTGTTCAAATATCATTTCTCATTTAAAAAACTTCAAATATGTACATTAAATTAACAACTTAAAGGATCTATTTAAAACCAAAAAAATTCAAAAGACATATTTAAAACTTAAAAACTTAAAAGATTAACCGGTGTTTTTCTTAAACTTAAAAAACTAAGAAAGGTATTTAGAGTATACAATTTATGAGGTAGATAAGCATACTATGTTACATTTTTGTCCTACATACACAACTTTTCCCTCTAGATAACAAATATATATTCTTATGGATAAATGAATTCAATTGTACCTGACCACAAAAAATATATGAATTCAATTGTAACTTTGTTGCGTAGAGTGACTAGGTCAATTGCCATGGACGTAAATGTGGGTGGCATTTAAGCATGGGTGGATGCAATATAAAGTTTGATGTGGTTATAGCCACACCAAATATTTTTTAATAATTGTTTATATATGAAGATTTTTTTTTTGGAGCAAATATATGAAGAATGTTTATAATAATGAAATATTAGAAGAATCTAGGCATGGGTGTGTGGTTATAAACACACCAAATATTTTCCAATAATTGTTTAGGTACGAAGAAGGACGTCTATAAAAATGAAATCTTAGAGAAATTGTTAGAATTACGAATAAACTTTTCTTAATAAAATTAGTTTAAATAAAACGGTGAATTCTAGAATAAGAGTTCAATTAAGTCTTTTATCCGTGGAGCATATACAAAAATACCATTTGATCAAATCAATGGTTAAGGTCAATTGAAAAAATAAGAACATATACATATTTTTTCATACACAATTATGTACATGTCTCTATCTTCTCCAACACTCGACAATATGTAGATAGTTTGTGGTTTTGTTTTCTGGGCTAGACCAATAGCCATTAATTTTCATCAAATCCATAAATTAAAAAGCAATTAACAACCATCAACAAAGAAAAGTAGCCATTGAGGAACAATAGCACGATTATAACTGAATTGAGGGTGGTTGTAACTTGTAACTTGTGATGATCACTTATCATATGGTAACGGAAATGAAAATTTAAACCTCTTTTCGACCTTTGCTACTAAACGAAATAAAAATAAGAGCAACCATTGTACCAAAAAAAAAAAAAAAAGAGCAACCATCATTTCGATTCAATTTCACCACGTTATAGCAAATTTCTTTTTTTATTTTGGTAAGTTAGCTTAGTAATTGGAGTTCAGGGTGTTCAGGATTCGAACCCCGACCCTGCATATCATCACTAGTTCCATTTTATTTTCAACAAACATCTGAATATTTGCTGTGAATTGACAAGGATGCAAACGGAAAAGATAGTGGAGTATGATTGTGTGCCCAAAGGTATATATATTATCATTTTTATTTTCAATGAGTATATTATATAGACCATTCACTAAATTTAATGGTTTGTGTTTTAGTGTTCCACGGTCCAAATAAAACTATTAAAACTAATTTTTCTTTTTACAAAAACAACTATTAAAACTATTTATTTTTAGTGAAATAATACATAATACTAAAAGGTTCCTGATTACTCTAAACAAATGTCCGCAAGGTATTCTTTAAAGATTCTGATTACTCTTCGAAAAATTTGATACATAAATTTTTTAAAATAAAATTACTCGTTTCAAATCCTTAAAAAGTTCATCGAGAGCACTCGTTAAGATTTATTTAAAAAAATAATCTCCAAAAATTAACGTATGAAAAAAGAAAAAATAACTTTTAGACATCCATAACATAATCAAAGTGCATCAAGGAAGCTTGTATACAACAGAAAAAATGTCACATGAAGATTCTATGTCGTTGCAAAATACAATCAACAACCCAACAGGGTAATTTGACTGTGTATAATGTACACACAACACTCCACATGTTATGCCAAACATGTGGACATACATTTTGTATATAGTTCAAAATGTAAAACAAAGGAAGGGTCAAATCCTATTTCTGGACTCCAAAAACCAGTGATCTTATCAACATTATTTACACACGAGAAACCGATCCACGCCAATGAAATCTTAGCAGCAATATCTGGAGCACAGATAATTCAAGCTCACAACAGATCAAATAATTTTCTTATAAGCACAATCAGTCACCGGAAGATGAGAAAACGTTGTACTCGTTTAAACGTTTCTGGAATTGAGCCAACTGTGCCTGTAATTGAAATATCCCTGCAGCCTTTTGCGTTAAAATGGTATTTAATCTTGAAATATAATCATCCAATTGATTTCCTGGTTGGTCAGCTTCAAAGAGTAAATTCATCTCCTGCATAAAAAAATCCAAAATATTAAAGAAAATACCAAAGCTTAGAACAATCAATAAAGAAAAGTGTAAGAAATTTGTACATACCTCCCTAACAAAAAAATCCAAAATATTAAAGAAAATACCAAAGCTTAGAACAATCAATAAAGAAAAGTGTAAGAAATTTGTACATACCTCCCTAACAATATCTACTGTTTCCTCCACTTGTTTACGGTGAGCCGTTATAAGATCTTCCTCATCCTAAATGCCGAGCAAAGCAGGAATCATTCAGTATTTCAGATCATAAATATTTATCAAGGAAAATGATAGTTTTAACGAATGTCAACTAGACGAAACTGACAACCGTGTTTCAATTGCCAATTACACCAACTAACACTCCTTATTTTCTTTCAAATCCCAAATTAAATATTTCTTTTTATATTTTTTATATAAAGATTTCATATGCATTCTTTGAGAAGAACAACCCCAATTCTTCTCTTTCGTATACTAATTGTTCTTAGTTAATAGCAGACATCACTTATCAATATGGCATAAGAACATACCTTCAGAAGAGCATTAAAATCATCATCAGGATCAGAATGTCTATTCTCAACATGTGGTAGATTAACATGTTTAGCACGAGAGCCTATCTTCTTTTTATCTTCCACAGCAGATAACGGGTTGTTATCGACCCTCTTGCTCGCTTTTCTTGTTCTGTCTTGCACATATGTTGGTGCTAGGTAATCATTTTCCTTTTCAGCTCTGTCATTTTGAATACCTCGTTGACTCCTTTGTAGGTCAGAGTACAAAGATGGTGCCAAATTCCCCTCCATCCTACCACTTCCAACACGGTCCACATTACTTGGAAGTGAGGGTTCTCTTTCAGCCTGTTTAGACCATCCAAATTGATTCCTCTCGCTGGAAGCATATGTTATTTCCTCCTCAAAGGTATTATCATTTGGTAAAACCGGCAATACAGTTGACTCTCTAAGGTTTGATGAAGAAAGGGGATCCCTTCTGGAGCTATTACCCTTTGAAAGGCTCTTTACCCTGAAATATCAGTCAATTAGAATACTCCACATTTATACATAAGATCAGTCACTTTCTTACAAGAAAAAAAAAATTCAAACTGTATACCTGTCGGCATATCTCAATGTGTTGAGAGTATGCTCACATGAACCTGAGCTTGGAGAAATGCAAGATATCATTACAGTACGTGAATCACCAACGAAAGAGTCTCGCAGAACTTCTGTCAATTTACTTCCTCTGAAAGGGATATGCCCTTGGTCATTGTCTAGGGCTCTAATGCATTCTTTCAGTGCAAGTAAGCTTTTATTAATTTCAGCACCTTCAATCCTGGAATTTAATTTAAAATAATAATCAAGCTAATTAAACCAGATAGGCATTCTGACTGTTAAAAATCAAGTTAACTAGACCAGATAGTAAGATGGCTACTTCTGAATGAGAAGACGCAAATATATTATGAGGCAGGTCTTCCAGTTACTCAACTAAGAATTTGTAAATTTGATCAACCAATAGTATGTTTTATTTGTTTATTTGAGTTTATCTACTAGCATAAGCACTAGTGAGTCTGCTATAGAGATCTTGTGGAAACAGTTTATGACATGCCTATAACCTGTTTTCAGCTTATTTCCACAAACTCTTTTAGGATAGCTTATGAAAACAATTTGACTTTATTGTAATAGAAATAGTTTATACATAAAATCTTATATGATAAGCACTCATATAAGCTTTTTATCCAAACAGGGCCTAAGTCCCACCTGGTCTGCTTATCATTATCAGTAGTATCTGCACCGCGTTCACTTCCAGCCAAATCTATGAAAGATAGTTTGCCTATAACTCGAGCCGGCTTTGATTCAGACCCATCAGATGATCTCTTGATAACAAGTTGAAGTATAGCATGCGATCGAGACGACTCCTCATTTGCACCGGTTGTACCAGTACTTCTTGTAGCATTTCCTTTCTCAATAAATTGTTTGATCGTTTCAACTTCAAAAACTCTGTATTCTTGCAAGCCAACAATGCAAACCTGCTGTTTACCATCCTCCCTCATGAAAAGTTTTCTGCAAAACCAAAAACCAATCAAATAAATACCCCATACGAAATACGTTTTCTAAGCACACAAATTGATATGATCACTTACTTTCTATCATTGAGGAGATCAAACAGTTTTCCCCCATATATTTCGAAAAAACTAACGTATAATTGGAAACCTTGGCTCTGGTAAGTGCGGTACATTAATCTTAAAATATCTTGGGATGCTTTGAGAGGCAATGGTTGCATAGTATATGTCTTCCCACTCCCTAAAGTACAGTAATTTCATATCAACAAAATTTTCAAAAGGTTGTAAGAATCAAAGTATATAGAGTATGCCTATGTTTACCATATTGTGTTTTGCAGTTCTTGACAAAATAGAAAAAAAAAACTTATTCACAATATTTATCAAAACACTAACACTACTCCAACATAAGTTCAATTATAGACCAAATACCATAAATACCATCAAAAATGAGAGCATCAAAATGGAAATGCTTTCTGGAATTGAATAATCCAAGATTCCAAGTTGGTGCCAAATCTTTTCACAAGAAATTTTATTAAAATAAAAATCCAATAGGACTATATTATATGTGTTGAAATTGTTTTGTGATTCAAGCCTACAAAGTAAGAAACATAAAGGCATGATTTTGAAAACATAAAGCACGGACAAACCCTCTTGGTCAGACAATTGTCCGTACAACAAAATGATGACACATGTCCTTACACTTTGTAACAAAAAAAAATACTTACCAGTTTGGCCATATGCAAAGCAAGTTGCTTTTGTTCTTTGGAATATCAATGGAACTATGGGCTCCACAGTCTCAGCATACACCTGAAAAAAAAAAAAAAAAAAAGAGTAACCATTATAGCGAAACCATTGAATTGTCAGTCAATGTTGTGACAAAAAATGCCACTAGTTATACTCACTTCATCATTTGAAACATCTTCATCTAGCACGGCATCAAAAAAGAACTCATGTTTTTCAACGTATTCTGTCAAGTCAACCTGCAGACATAGATGATGGGAAAACATAATCAAGAAAAAAGGTACAACATAATCCATCTAAGTACAGTAAGAGTATTTTAATTGTAAACTATATCTATATGTATATGCATTCAACATTAGTTTAAAAAATGTTAGCCTTAGTTTGAAATAGTCTCTCTGGCACTAATTGTAATGTACAGTGCAGTTTAATAATTTTATCAGACATGGATCACTTTGTTTCCTATTTTCAAGGATTTGTGCAGGAAATGGTGAATCGTTATTTTCATTACAAATCCTTCAAAACAGGAAATAAAGTAGAAACAAAAAGATGTTTTAAAGTGATTAATCAAAAACACGAGATGAAAATGAAAAACATTTCACAAATCGAGAAGGTCCTAAACACACGGAGGTCAGAATTTGAAACATGTAAGTGTCAGAATCAAAAGCAAAAAGAGAGTATTATATTGTTATGCTCTGTAGTTTGGTTAACTTCAGAGTCAACTAGTGAAAAGTACTTAGTAATTTGTATGCCAAAGAATTGCTTGCTAACTGTAGGAAAAGCAGATAAACTAATGGTGTGTTAAGAACCGTGGTCAGATAGTAAGCTACTATTTGTAGCGTCACCATTTTCAGGTCCAAAACAGCACTGGGATGCAATAAAGACAATTCAAATGTAAATGCAAACATTGATTAAGTAATCTATATTGGGCTTGATTAGTTATTTAGCATATTTAATCCAGAGTTCAAATCATGACAGCGTAGATTTTATAACAACCTATCACATACTCACCTTGAGTTTTCTTTCATGAACTGTGAGATAATTTGAATCTATGGTAATGATATCTTCCTCTTTCTTTGCTATTTCCTTTTTATTTAGTGGTCTCTTTCTAACCTGCAACATTAAGCAGCGCTCTTTACCAAAACAGAATGCAAATGCCAAAGGAACTCAAGTAAAAACCCTTGTTCATCAATAATAAGAAACAAAGCATGAAAAGGAAACATACGGGAAGAAGCATACCGCAACTTTGATCTTAGCAACATTGTTTGCTCTCTCCTTATCTGCTGAGAAACTTCTAAGAACATTGCTCTCATGCAAGCCCCGAGACCTTGACGCGGGTTTGTTCCCCGGGAAAATCGGCTCAGAGTCATCAAAATACTGTCCCTAAACAGTATGACTCATCAGATAATCATTGTAAACAACATCACACATCTATTGAGAATTTAATTAGAACTCTAGTCACTTGCAATTAGTCATAAAAAAACTCAGCAAACTAGTAATTAGCATTTGCAATTAGTCATAAATTGTTTTTTGTCAATGAACCGTATATCTAGTTCAATAACAGCGTTGTTAATCGCGGATCGCAGGAAATAGAGGTTTGTTCAAATTTCACTACGCTACGCTACAGTGTCAGCTATAGCCACTGTTTGGCAACACTTTATACCAAATAACGTATTGCGGCAATAGAGATTTTTTAAAATTCCACTACGCTATAGCCACTATTTGACAACACTAAAATATTCATTGTGAACATCAAACATCAATCGAAAATCAAATTAAAACTCCCAATCATTTGCATATTTACACAAATCATGTTAAAAACCTAGAATACTAGCAATTATCAATTTATCATAGGTACAATTCCCCCAACTAATTAGTCTACAAATAAACATTATGATTATTCAAACGGCTCAGATTAATGCAACCTGAAAGGAATCATAATCATAATATATTATGGTATTTTGCATAATTTTCACAGCTTTTCAATTAAAAGCTCTCTTTGATTATATGCTAGTTCCCGATACAGATTAAGCTAAGACTCTCTTTGGCAAGACAAAATGAGTTGATAGCTTATTAGCTTATAGCCTATAAACTCACAGGACCAAAATTGACCTGTCTGATAACATTTTTTACTAGCTTATAGAGTTTACGGAGCTGCTTATAGCGGACAGCTCAAAAAATAAGTGGATGGCTGGTAAGCTAGCTTATAGTGGATGAACTAATAGTGAAGAGCTTATAAGCTAGCTTATGGTAGATAAACTAACTGATTGAATTTGTAGTGTTTGGTACAATTAGCGGTTGAACTAACTTATAAATTTGAAATGACATGAAAAAAAATATGTTTAACTAATATTTAACCTTTTTAAGTAAGATGACAGAGGTAAAATTGAGAGAGAGAAAAATGATACGCTATAAGTTATTTGAATTAGTTTATCAAAATAAGCCATAAGCTAGTAAAAATTAGTTATACCCTCACGAGAGAAAAGGTTACCAAACTATTCTTTTTAGACATATAAGCTTAAGGCTCAAAATCTGGCAGTGCTAAAAAGAGCCTATAGCTTATCATTTTTCGCTCAATTTTACCGTTGTTATCTTACAACAACCAAGCCTTATCCCACTAAGTGGGGTCGGCTACATGGATCAAACGACGCCATAGTGTTCTATCATAAACCAAATTTGGATCCGACTCATTGACCTCTAAATCCTTTATAATGGTTTCTCTAATAGTTTTCCTAAGTCTTCCTCTACCTCTTTTAACTTAACTCTCCTCCATTTGATCTACTCTTCTTACCACGGCATCTACGGGTCTTCTCTCTATATGCCCAAATCATCTAAGCCTATTTTCTACCAACTTTTCTACTATAGGTGCTACCCCCACTCTCTCTCTAATGGTGTCATTCCTAATCCTATCATGTCTAGTCTTACCA
>Ga0228711_1010250_pt1 | contig 12404 bp, 8 predicted proteins | sample MedpolnodulmetaG_2_FD_177996 | JGI IMG/M metagenome (GOLD analysis project Ga0228711, IMG submission 177996) | Root nodule microbial communities from Medicago polymorpha collected in Santa Monica, California, United States - brown nodules | ecosystem: Host-associated > Plants > Roots > Nodule...
GTAAAACACTCAAGAGCACAAGTTAAATACCAAGGAATTAATCAAAGTCCATTAATTCTTTAATCATATTGGTTTATTATCTTTAAAATTAATTAGGGATTTTGCCTCAGCATGATCTACCTTCATTAATGTGGGATATATTTTTTTTTTGGTTACAAATTTGAGATATATTATTCTTTTATCTTTATTGATAATTCCGAGTTCTTGACTTGAACAACCCCTAATCCACAAATATTTTATCATCCACCTACATGTATTATCCTTTAATCATAAATGAAATGGTTTTGATTTCTCCCCAAATAAGGTATAGATTTTTCATAAAGTAAAATAATTATGAGAAAAAGTTTATTAGAGGGATTAGAACATAATTATATTGTTCCTGCCGCCGTTAGCATAACTCATTTGATAGGAACAATAGACATTGCATTATTTACATAGAGGTTGAAGTTCGAACTCTGGATTTTCCACTAATTCGCCTTAAAAATATGAAATTCTAATCACTAGACAACTTAACAAAAAAAATTGTTCTTGTCTCCCATGAGTAATCTAAAATGATAAAAGGTTGCGTATACATTTGATGTGATGGGTCGCGAGTTCCAACATGTAAAGTCTATGTTTTTCATAATTTGGTATGTGAGTTTTGCCGTTAGATTTTTAAAATAAAAAGAACATAATTGTTAATTATCTTCTAATTCATACGTTTGATAATTAAGTTTTAAATTAAAGTTAAATAAGTTTTTTCGTCTTTAAAAATATAGCGAACTTTGATTTTAGTTTTTAAAAATAAAAACAATATGTTTTCATCTTCCCAAAATATTTTGTTTCATTTTTTTTGTCCCTAGTAGTATGTTATTAATGTCAATATTGCGATTTTTTATGTTCAAGATGTGTTTAAATTATTATTATTTATGTCCAACTCATGTATCACCATATTATATATGTTCAAAGAAAAGTGAGGAATGTGTTAAAATTGCGTCCAATAGGGTCCAGAAATGAAAGAAGAAAAAAACAAGTTTTTTGATAAGTTGAAATAAACAATTTTGTGAAAGTGAAAACTCCCATTTTTATTTTTATGGATCAAAATTATTTTTAATATAGTATTTTGAAGACAAAAAATTGATTTAATCCTTAAAACCAGGAGACAGGATGTTATCTAGATGCACAAAACTGGTCTAATGGTCTATTATATTTTGCATATTAAACGAAAAATTGCCTGTTCGAAGATTTTTAGGATATGCTCTTAATTTTCTGGGTTATGTTAAACTTAACGTACTAGGATTCCATTCATATTTCTTAAAATACCACCAATTGTTCACTTGCCTGCCGTGTACTATTCAGCTCGATAAAAGACAGTGCATATAAGGACGTCTGTAATTTTTATTTTGATGATATAGGGACAGCTATAATAATCAAATGATAGAATCAACCGAATGAAATGAGGATGTTATTTTCTTCGTAGAGGTTACAATTGGAGAATGGCTTTGGTAGCAATCGGAGAATATGCCGGGTCTCGAACCGAGCTTCTGGAGGTTGTAGGAAAAAATTCTTAATAAACAGACATACATAAAGAATCTTATTCAAAGTGTGTGTTTGGTTTATCTTTGAAGCAGATAAAATTAATTTCTTTTAAAGAAAAATGATGAAGAAGGGCAACACGGACTTTCTAGGGTCCTAAAAAAACTTGTTAAGGGGTCATCCATCTTGTACTACTCTCGTCTAAACATATTAAAGTATAGAGTTTTGATAAAATCAAATGCCTTAATATCAGTATGGTCACACCTTGATGTATAATATAAGATTAATGTTGACATATTTGATTTATATATATATAATATAATTGATTTTATTCGGATTATTGATTTTAACATAAAACTAGAATTATAGGTAAACATGATTTTTACACTTAAACTTGTTCAACGCACTCTTACATAAATGTATTTAAACATTTTCTTTTTAGTAAATAAATGTATTCAACATAAAACATTTTACGTTGAACGCTTTTCTTCTAAATAACTCATTTGCAGTCTTCATATTTTTGAAAGAAAATTTATAGAAATGTTTAAAATACTATAATAATATTTTTTTTTAAATTAGAATTTTTCAACAAAATGATTTTTTTTGTCAAATTGTTTAGTGACTAAAAATTTAACTCTTAAAATGAATAAATGTGAAAGTCGGGATTCAAACTCCGACACTTACATATATAATGCAATGTTCAAACAAATTGAACTATACTCTCGTTTTATTTTAGTTAGTGTTGATAATAAATATTTGTTACTTGTTATCTATGTAATATTTCAGTTTTGATTTCGGTTCATAACATATCAGCATGCTAATGTGGCAAGTCATCATCATCCAATATGACATTTGCCATTACAAAGAGAAATGATATTTGTACAACTATTTTGTAATAATTTTCTTATTCAAATTCACATTGTTTTTACTTTTTGTCTATTATTTTGGTTTTCTGCACATACTTGCTTTTCTTTGTATATCTTTTGTTGTCGCAAAAGCTGTCCCACAAATGGATGTTCAAATAACATAACTCGAATGAAAATAATGATGTGTATTGTGTTTGCCACGAAAAACTAATATTTGTACAGTTATTTTGTGACAACTTTTAAGACAACTCTTATAATTTCATTGTGTTCTTACTCTTTCTATTGCTTTGATTTTTGTGTCAATACCTACAGTTTCTTTCTATATATTTGGTTGCCTCGTAGGTTGTCAAATAGTTATTGGGTTAAAATATGTTTACCACCGCATAAAATTATTTTTAAGATTCCAACCATATAATTTGGAGATTATTTGGTTTTGGACCTTCATGACATAAAAATCAAGGTCCTTTCGCACCTTGTAAATGTTGGTTTACCCCTACCATATCATCGATTTTGTAGAGGCAAAATTCACGAAAATAAAAAATAAAGAATCTTCAAATTACACGGTTGGAATCGAAAAAACTAATTTTACAAAGGTGTAAACCAGAAACTACTAATATTACAGGGGTAATATATATTAACCCATAATTATTCAAATAACATATCTGAATATATTAATATTCTAGTCACTTGAATATAATCATATTTGTAGCGATATGTACTTTGTTGTTTTATGCTATTAACATGGATGTTGTGAGTTTGTTCGCGGGTTCATCCTTTTTGTTTTTAACGACTTTAAATTTGTATTGTATCAATATACTCTATCAATTTATTGAATAAATGAAGTAAAAAAAAAAAAAACTAGTTAAATTACACCATCGGTTGATGTTGTATAAATAGTTTCATTTAACTTCATTTCATTGAGGTCTGTTCAATGATAAATCAAGAAATATATTTGGTGGTGGGGTCAAAAAATAATAATCATCAAAATTTCTATGTTGAATTTATTCAAACACACAAGTTTATGATCAAAATTCTCCAAACGTATTTAAGGTCCAAATTAGCACAAACAACACGAGAGGTCGTGGGTGGAAGTGGTGTAGAGGAAGAAGATGGAGACTCTGAAAGCAGCGATTCCAGAGAAACTCAAACAAGCAATTAGGGATAGCACTGTAAACACTCTTGAAGATACGTGTTCTTCTCTTCATAACTTCTTTCTTCATTTCGACCCTTTTCACCAGGTACTACCTTCTCCAATTTCAACCAAATCCCTAATTTCTCACTATTATTAACTCTTTCGCTGTTTTCAGACTGTGTCTCAACTTGCAGACCCTAGCTATGCTTTGTGCAGCAAGGACAAAGAAGCTGCGTTGAAATATAAGCAGCTTGGTAATCAATGCTTCTCTAATGCTCATTATGCAAATGCTTTAGATTATTATACTCAGGTATTGCCTTCTTTTCTTTTTTTTATTTATTTAACGATAACATTCTCTCTTTATTTTTTTAATTATTTTTTGGTGAAATTAATCTGTTTTTGCAATTTGAAATATAGGCATTACGAAAGGCTCCTTTTGAAGTTGGTGAAATTGAAAATAATCTCATTGCAACATTGTATATCAATCGAGCTACTGTATTGCATGTAACTTAAATTTCAATTTTTTTATATTAGCTTTAACCACATTCATAATTACTTTTTAATTATGAAATACAAGGCTTGATGCAATTTCTATTTATATATGTGTGTTCCCTGCTGCAGAAAATGAATCTTTTAGTAGAATGTTTGCGAGACTGTGATCGAGCTCTTCAGATATGTCCAAGCTATTCAAAGGTGTGTTTTGCTTCAGTTACCTTTTTGTATTAGGTGTGTTTTGATGTTCGCAATAAATGTTTGTAGATTAAGTCGTTTATGAGCGGTTAAAAAATATGATGAAAATACACACACACACACACAAACATAGATATGCACGTATGTTTGTGTGTATGTGTCTATATATGAGTTAATTTATCAAAACAAAGCAATTGGTTTTCTTTTCCTTTGCCTCATTGCCATGTTGGAAAGGTTATTGGGGTTGACTTCACCTACAAACTTAATTTGAAATTATCTGTATTTTGACATGCTTTGCTTACTCATCGTAAAGATCAGTTTCTGTTGAGACACAAATTTTGGGGTTTGTTGTGTGTATTGAAGTTTGATGTAGTTGGCTACTGTGAAGAATAACGATGCAAATTTTCATTCTAGTTTCTGTTCTTCTTTTTGATAATTTTATTATTCTGGCATCAGGCGTGGTATAGGAGAGGGAAGGCAAATGTTTCAATGGGAAACAATAGAGATGCAATCTGTGACTTAAATATAGCTAAGAGTGTCGAATCATCAACAGGAGGGAAGCGACAAATAGAATGTGAGCTGAAAATTATTTTAGACCAATCCAAGAGCACAAATATAGTAGTACAGCCGCGACAGAAGGAGAACAGCTTGAGTACTACGAGTAAGAAACTTTCCTTGTTAAGCAACTACCAAATTGGTCAAGGCTTTGTTGAGTTCACTTTTGTTATACTAATACTAAAAGCATTTGAAGTATGTTTAAAAAGTAGCATGTTGCATTTTGAATTCATCTTGTTTCACTTTTGAATTCCGTGTGATTCTTTGGTCTGCTTATGTTTTCAACTTTTCTGTCTACAAGATATATGTCCACAATCATTTCTTAATCATGCTGAAAACCATAAATGTACTTCAATCCTGGAAACAGTATGTTGATTTAAGATACATGTGGAGATGAGCCTATAGTAATAGTAGGTATTTAAAGGGTTGCCGAGGAAAGATTGAAATATTTATGTCTGCTTAGAGCTTGAGGTGCCTATTCAGTCTTGGATACCTTTACTTGTCCAAAATTAAACATGAGAAAATAGATTAAAACACAAAAGACTAGAAAATGAATGAAACAAGGGTTCAGTGATCAACTCCAAGAAACTCAGCCAAAAACCCTTTTCCTTATAGACTTAAATTATGCACCTTCTGGACTAGGGAGAACAACTCACTGTTTTGGAGCAGAAGTAGACTTATACTCCCCCTTGAAGGCCCCCTGCTTTTATTTAAACATGTGGCTTACTTTCTCTTTACATATTGATATTCCATCCCTAACAAGCCTTCAAAAAGTCACTTGCATACATCAAGATGTCCTTACTTTATTCTTCTCATTCCTGGAATGAAATGTGTGCAAACGTTTGAGATTGTATGCTAGACGAGTTAGGTGTTTCTTGAACTAACCCTTCTCCATTCTCTCAGAACTTTACCTCAGTACTAATTCACATCAAGTGCTTCACTTTAATCCCATTTTAAGAAACTAGTATGCTAGAAAACTTCAATCAAAGCTTTCTAATATGTAAAGCTGTTCAGAAACAATTGGTGCCTCGTGGGTCACATTTTGTTTTCCGTGACCGCTATTCAATGCTCTTTTACATATGTTGTAATCCGTATGCGTTCTATACTGCGGTGTAGTCCTTGCATTTAGTTATGAAAAATCCATTTTAATTTTCCTCTCTTTTTGAGATAATAAGATGGTACAGTGCGTTTGTGGCAGGTGACATTCCTCAAATAAAGCTGCAAAGTGTCTCCGTGCCTGATAAAGGAAGAGGCATGGTGCCGCCATGTGATGTTTCACCAGGTTCGTTGGTTCATGCTGAAGAACCATATGCTACGGTAAGAAACAACTATTTTCTTTTTAATATCAAGTTTATTTTATCATACACATGCACATACAAAATGCTTTTAAATAAACGGGAAGTAGAAATGTGTGTTTTACAATCTCACAAGTTTAGGGAAATAAGTGCTTCAATTGAAAGCACAGGGGGTTCTATTGCAAATGATCCGTTATTCAGCATTTTTTTATTGCCTGGTTTTCTTTCCAGAGAACTGGAGACTCCTGACCTCCCTTGGAACTGTACCTAACAGTTCAGATCTCAAACTTGTAAACCCAATTAATTCAAAGCAAATTCATACTTGTCATCTATAATAACTATAAGAGTTTGCTTATATTGGCGATTCTGTAAGAAAATTGGAAAATGATTTTTATTTGTCCATATTTTATAAGCATTAATCCACAGTCTTCTTGAGATGAATGAGTTTGTTTAACTTAAACTTGATACTGTTTTTCTTTTCAGGTAATATTAAAGCAATGTCGTGAAACTCATTGCCATTATTGCTTGAACGACCTACCTGCTGATAGAGTTCCTTGTATATCGTGTTCAATACCATTGTATTGCTCCCACCAATGCCAAATAAAGGCAGGTGGGCAAATGTTCATGATATCCACAGAAGATAATTACATTCTTAAAAACTTACCCAGCGATCTTGCTGAATATGCTGCTGAAGTGATTCAATACAATGATTGTGAGCAAAAGATTGGTGATGTTACTGAACATAAACATGAATGTCAAGGAGTACATTGGCCTGCTGTAATGCCTTCTGACATAGTTTTGGCTTGCAGAGTTCTAGCGAAGTTTTTGTCAAAGAACTCATCAGGAGATATCACAAGTTTTGTGGAAAAGTTGGTATGTTTTAATTGCTTGCATTTCTGTTAGCTGATTGCATTATTGTTATCTGATTATAGGTATCTGGATGCTTACAGCTTTTATTCTTACTGTGCAGGAGCTTTCTCATTGTTACGAACATATGCCATTTGAAAGTAAATTGGATTCACATATATACGCCATTGTATTGTTATATTGTCTTAAACATTCTTATGGAGCTATGCTTGCCATCAATGGAATCTCTATATCACAGGTTGTTTTGGCACTCTCTTTTTTTTTTCCTTTTTTTTTTGGGTATGGATGTGTCTATTTGTACAATAACATAACAATCATATCATAATAGAACCATCATAAACCCTGTGTAGCAGAATATTTTTTCAATATGATAGGGCAAGTATTTGTTGTTGAAGATATAAATTTATTTTGATATAATCATTAGAATAATAAATCATAACCAAGTTTCATTTTGTTTTGTCAATACAGGTGGTCATAGTTATTTCTCAGATTAAAGTGAATTGTATGACTGTTGTTCGTTTAAAATCAATAGACGCTCAAGGACTGTCAGATCAGTCTGGAGGATTTCCATTTCATTCCAGTGTACATTTAACTAGTAATGTGGAACAGGTACATGTTTCGCTGCACATATATTTATCAATTGGTTGCATATTTTCTTTCTTCATACATTTATTAGCCTGTTCTATATTTATGCATTTTGCACTGCAAGTCCTACTATGATAATTTAGACATTATTGGTGATGGCAAATTTTTTTTTGGGTGATATCCTTCGTGATTCTGAGCCATATTCCATTATATCTCCTAGGTCAGAGTGGGCAAAGCTATTTATAAAGTTGGCAGTTTATTCAACCATTCTTGCCAACCAAATGTTCATGCATATTTTCTTTCGCGCACACTCTATTTACGAACAACACAGGCTGTAGCAGCTGGGTGTCAGCTGGAATTGTCTTACGGTCCACAGGTAACTTATTTTTGGAGATTAACACCTGTAATTCTTATTAATTGTTAGTTTTTTGGTTTGAGATTTCAGTTTAGAATTATGTCTATACATTTTTCTTGATATTGAAAGCCAGTAATCAAGCATCCCTGAAACTTGATCTGTTAAAGAATAGTTTTATTTTTATCTCAAGCATGCCTTGCACAGGTGCGCTTTGTGCTTGAAGCATATATAAAAGAGTGACCTGGCAAAATTTCTGTTGAAATATTGATTTCATAATTAGCACATTTGGGGTTGCATGGTTCATATTCTTGACAACATGGCTGAAAAGGCTCTCTTGTCTTGTCAAGAAACCAATTTCAAAAGCTTTAAGAGTGAAGAAGGATCATCAGTGAGTTTTCCTATGGCTAATAATGGCATTGAGGGGTATTTTTGCTACGTTAGGCAAACATGAGGCTCAAAACAATATAGTAGTAGGTTGATACAGTGTGCGTTATGATATAAAGCACATAAAATTATCTTATACCAAGAGTTAGGTCAGGTATTGTTGTTACTACTAGTACCAGCCCAAGCCCACTAATAGAAGATTGTTGCGACTACTGATCTTCCCATAGAGAAAATGTAGTCTTCCCCCACATAAAATTAGAGGAAATGACAAAAGAAATTATATGCCTTTGAAATGAATCACATTTCTATACATGAGTAGCATTGACCCCAATCTTGGCATATAACCATTTTGAAGCAATTGTAACAACTTTTTGTTGAGCCTTTAGGAAGTTATAGGAATTGTATTTCCACGACATATGGTTTCTGATCATTTCCTCTCAACATAAAAAAATAAATAAATCAAAACATGGAAAACAAATTTGTTTCGTCAGAGTCTTTCAACAATCAAGTCTGCTGTATAAACACCTTGTTCAATGGTTCAATATACAGATAAAGTTCTGTTTTGCAGGTTGGGTTGTGGGATTGTAAAGATCGCCAAAGTTTTCTAAAAGATGAATACGCATTTCATTGTCAATGTACTGGTTGTTCAGAAGTCAATCTATCTGACATCGTCCTCAATGCTTTTCATTGTGTAAACCCAAATTGTTCTGGCGCAGTGTTGGAAAGCAGAGTACTTGAATGTGAAAATCAGAAAATCAAACGCTTAGCTATTGCTGATAAAGTAAGCCACTTTTTTTCTACATTATAAATGTATATAGAGTTGAGTGACTCGGCATTTCTGTGCTGTCACATATGTTGCTTAGCATTTAGGAGTTGGGAGCTTGGATATATGGTCCTATGTTTGAACTATTTTCTCCGTTTAAAACACTTCGTTTTTTCAGGTTATCAAGAACGATGACATCTATGAAGTTTGTCTTCATGCATTTAACCAAAATGACGCCTCTATTCATATTCAACCTGGATTCTGTTTGAAATGCAGTTCTTACCGTGATCTGGAGTCTTCACGTGCAACAGTTGATAAAGCCTTAATATGCATAAAAAGGTACACACTGCTCAATTTGGACCCTAATAACAGCTTCTGAACTACAGCTTTTCCCTCACCTTTGAAAATTATGTAGAACTACTATTGAATAGTTTCCAATTGGGGGCTAGCTAGATAAATACACCAATTATCAATCCTGCATAAGCTGATAGTAAATATTAGATGGCTGCTTAATTTTTCAACAGTTTACAGACTGAAATATGGAAATGACAGGCTGCAGGATGCAATACTGTCAAAAGAAATTTCAAATACTTCCATTTCGGACGCTTTGAGATCTCTTCATTTGCTGAGATCAAATTTGCATGCATACAATAAGGTTATTGCAGAGGTGAGTTCAAGCCTTCACAAAAGTTCTCCATCCTAAGTACAGTTTTCATATGTTTGTTGTGCTAATATTCCAACCGTGGGGGTATTTTGGGAAGACCGGGAGGGGGATCCAGTTACACAAAGTGCAAGACTATGAATGCTGGCACTGTTTGATAACTTCCTAAACGTTGAATTTTACAAATCCAATGACATTAGTTGAATGTAAGCACAAGAAAAGATGTCATAAAATTTTAAAAAATGGGTTGATGCTTCATATAATTATTCCATTTTATCATTTAATATCTATTTTGAAATCTAAGTAAAGGCCAACTATTGCATTACATACATATGATTGACGAATAATTGATTGATCTCTATAGAAAATAATGGAATAATACTTTCATATTTTATTACTACAGTCTTGAACTATTTATATTGGAAAAAAATTACACTAGTAGTTGTCCTATTAATTGTGAATTAGGACTAATAATTACATAGTCAAATAAAATAAAAATAAAGAGCATAAAGTAAAATCACGGAGAATCAAATCAGATATATTATGATTCTCCTACAATCTCAAACTTGGCATGCATAATAGTATGACAAGATTCATGAAGTGTTTGGAGTAGTTTTTTGTTTTGTTCTGCAAAAGCATTCTCCTGAAGCTTGGTTAAAAGATTTATTTAACTCAGAATATGCTAATCCAAACACAGTCAGAGATAGGATGAGTGAAACTTAATTTTTATGCTTTTTAAAATGTTATTAATGTTGTTAAGTGTCCAAGACTTGATAATGTAAGTAGATCTCCTCCTCCTTTTCTCTCGTGTGTTTGTGCGACCTCGATTGAAAGGCATGGACTGTGTTCGACAAACAAGGTCTCATGTTTTGAATATGACGGTTTAAGTTTCATTTTCTTGTACATGGTCTGCTGTTGCAGACAGAAGACAACCTTGCCCAAGCTTTTTGTTTAGTGGGAGAATTACAATTATCGGCGGATCATTGTAAAGCATCTATTCAGGTAATTTTCCTTTTAACAAGCCTACTATCTATGTTTGGCTGGTTTCTGCCACTCTGCAAAAGCAATTAGAAAAAAAAAGAGCGGGGGAGTAGAAGTTTGGTTATTGGCATATTTTTAGCTACTAGTATCTCTTTCTGAATAGCTAGGACTTGACAGTTTTCAAGTAACTTTTTTCTGCAGTGGAAATATAAATAATTCTTGGTGGAACTCATGAAATTTCCCTACCTGTAGCGTAACACTGGAAATCATGGTGCATTTACAATGGATACCTTGCTATGAGAATTAACGTGATAACCAAGTGCATGTAGCCATATGGAGAGGGAAATTAAAAAATGGCGAGTTGCTGCATTTGGGATAGAGGGGAAGCGTGATCTAGTATGCTCCACAGGTTTATATGTTCATTAGGAGGAGCTATTATATATGTCCTGGGTAGAATTTAAGTGACCTGCGGTGCCGTTGAGAAATGAGAGGTCTTTTAATGCACATAGCCATACAGGTCGTGAGCATTTTATCACAGGAATGTTTTTAGCTTGGGCTGTGTGATTTGTTGTGATTGACGATTGCAATTACAGATTAGTTGTTATTGAATTAAGTCTTGTAGAGAGCCATGGATGCACCCATAAGCAAGCTTTTGTTTGTTGTACTGTGTTTTGTTTGAGTGAATGCATTTCCCATATGGTTTTGTTATCAATCTAATCAGACTTTCCAAGAATGATGGTTAAAGTAATTCATTCTTTTTTCCGTTGCAGATTTTGGAGAAGATATATGATCCTGATGATATTGTTATTGCTTATGAACTTGTGAAGCTTTCTTCCGTCCAACTTTCCTTGGGTGACAATAGTGCTGTCAACAGCATTGGTCGAATAGGTGCTATTTTCTCACGTTATTATGGACATCATGCAGACTTGGTCTTTCCTTATCTTCAGTACCTTAGGAGAGAAATTTAGAATTTTCAGTGAAGCCTCTCCAATCAAATGCTTTTCCAGCAAAGTGGGCAAGTGATAGAAAAATCATCAATCACAGCTTAAATGACAAGGTCATTTGGTATGAAAGATCTGCAATGGTCCAACCTCAAGAAAAACTACTTGATGCTCATCCAAGCTGCTCAACAATCAGTGCTTCTTTCTCATAAATAAGATACAGTCTTTGAATTGATATATTCAGGTGTGTTTTCGATTTGCTTTCTCTTACAGAGATGTGTATTTTGTTGACGACGTAGTTAAAGGGGAGAAGATATATTTGAGAGATTGTCTCAAAATCAGTCTGGATGGAATTTGAGGCTTGCTGTAGTCAGAAGGGGGTACCGATATTTACATGTCACACTTGGTTCTCGAGGAAAATTGATTATTGTTGTAAGTTATTATATTGTTATAACACTTACTACAGTCCAACCAGGACATCTTTTCTTTCATAACGTAGTCTCGTGAATATGGGAAGCATTATGCCAAAGAGAATCAAACAGAGCATAACAGGTAATTTCATCGGTCCATCTTGGACCAAAACTTATTAGGGTCCGTTTGGTTCGAGAGGTTTGGAGGGGAGAAGAGGGGAGGGGAGCAAATTTTATTGCACTGTCAAAATTATCCTTATATTAATTTAAAATCTCAATATTATCCTTGTAACAACATTTATTATTATTATGTTATATTATCCTTGAAACAACTTTTACTATTATTAGGTTCTAGGTTATATTATCTTGTAACAACTTTTATTACATATTATTAACAATTTTTT
>Ga0228711_1010253_pt1 | contig 12397 bp, 6 predicted proteins | sample MedpolnodulmetaG_2_FD_177996 | JGI IMG/M metagenome (GOLD analysis project Ga0228711, IMG submission 177996) | Root nodule microbial communities from Medicago polymorpha collected in Santa Monica, California, United States - brown nodules | ecosystem: Host-associated > Plants > Roots > Nodule...
TGGTAGAAGGAGAATTAAAACTGGTATAAGCTTCTCGTGGTGCTAGAGATTACACAAATCCATTTGCATGCTAAAATGGGAGGATAAAGTTGGAGGATTAGGATGGATTGGAAAGGAGAGGGAGTGGAGCGATGGAAAAGGTAGAGAGGGGGGAGGAGGATCTGTTCTATAGTGAGAGAAAGAGTAATGGATAATGAGAGAAAAGTGAGGTTAGTGCCTTATATAGCCAACCGGTAAAGTTACCACCTTGCCCTTTCCAACTCAAAGTGCTCTGATTCAACTAACTGATAAAAACATCGTTAAAAAATCTTAAGCGGGATATTACAATAGTACCCTACCTATTGGGTACCCATTGCCATTCAAACCTTCAATGGTTATAATGTCACCTAAGAAAATTGGAGGTTGTAATCATCAAAGAGGGTTATGAACTAGGACATTGGTCATAGCTATTTTGTTAAAACAACTAAGTAAACAATTTTAGGTTCTGAACAAGGTTACTAAGAAGAGAAACATAAGTAAATTGAACATGACATAATCAGTCTTTTATAAATTGTTATTCATCAATAATAGTATATCTACTTATTCCATGGGCATTCCCCCAATTTACCAAACCTAATCAATTAGAATCGTGTTGTTAAGTAGAAATCTCATATTCCATGGAGATACAAACTTATAAATAGCTTTACCCGATGACAATTTTCTAAACATTCTAAACCAACCATAATTTTTTTTCCTTGTTGTCCGGGATAATAAGCTAATTTCAACTTAGATTAGGTTTTTAGTTACTTTATTTTTGTTTATTTTTTGTCTTTCTAGTTAGGGGTGTTCATGGGTTAAAAACCAAACCAAACTATTGTGAATTCGTTGAAAAAATCACACCAATAAAATACTTGATGTGTGGAGCAAAGTAATCAAGCAACCAAAACAAGTAGGTAACAGTTATAAACACAAGCAAAAGTAGAAAAACATCAAGAAAAAGGAAGAGAGAACACACGAAATTTGTTTACCCAGTTCGGTACCTAGTCTGGGGGAGAGAGTAGTCATCTGTTCCACTATAATGATGAGTAATTTACAAAAGAGATATCAAAGGGTTACAAGAATTAGTGTTCAAACCTAATTCTACCAGAGTCTTAATTTCTTCCCGTGACCAAGAGACTCAATCCTAACATTTTTTCCCAAGGTGAATCACTCACAACCCTAGTGTCTCCCGCTTAGAGAAATCTCTCTAAACCCTAGTTTGTTGTTTATTTCTAAACCCTTGTTTTCAGCCCCCTCTCTCTCTCAAGGTTTCATCTGATACAAGGTCTATATTTATAGTAAAAGAATCCTTCAAATATTGGAACAAATCTCACGCATAAAAATACGTTTTATTTTTATGCATCAGCGCAAAATCGAGGCTCGATTTCTGCAAATCATGGCTCGACTTTTCCAGATCGTGGCTAGATTTTGATAGATTCTGAAACATCAATTTTGAGTCAATTCTCAACACAAACTGAACCAAATATAGGTTTTGGTTCAGTTCGTAAACCTATTTAACTAAAAACCTGTTCTTTTACAAAACCAGTTCGGATCTGGGTTGGTACTCTCCAAAATTAATTTTCAAAAAAGATATAGGTTTCATAGAAATATGATTAGGATTTATTTGACAGAGTTTCTTCTCAAACAAGAGAAGAGGATAGGAGTAATTTTCAACTTATAAATAAGAAGAAAAAAAAAACTCACTGAGATATTTGCAGAAAGAAGAGATGCACTTTTTCAAAAAGCTATTCAATCGTGTTTATGAGAAGTGAATTTGTTAAATTATGTTTCGGGTTGAAGATATGAAATCGTGTTTGTGAAGCTTTTATGAAATCGAGTTTGTGAAAGCATGTTATGATTCAAGCGTGTTTTTCATTTCTCACCAAACCACGTGTTTTTTATTTTGGTTAGAGACTGAAGAGGTGAGTTTGTGCCTTTGAGAATAAACTAGTGGTGGGGATTATAGATGACAGTTTGGTTTTTCATTAATTGTGTTGGGATATAAAAATATGGATCAGGTTTGGTTAGTGATTTGGTTGAAGTTAACCAAGTTTTTTGAACACCCTTTTTGCAGTTACCAAGTTTATGGAAAAAAAGGGTAGAGATAACCAATCTTGGGTTTGGTGATGCGAAGTCTCTTTATGACGTCTAAGAAAAATTTAGGCCAAATACCTCCCTGGGTCCTTTAAGTTTCACGTTTGTTTCAGATAGGTCCTTTAAGTTTCTAAGGTTTTAGATAGGTCCTTTAAGTTTCGAGTTTGTTTCAGATAGGTCCTTTCTATCAACCTCCGTTAAGCCAAAGTTGTTATGTTCGTTAAGCCAAAGCTAATATGTCCGTTAAGTGAGTGAGTTGGTTCTCTCTGACACTTGGCATCAATTTTTCCCCCAACCAGATCAACTTTGGCTTAACGGACAGATCAACTTTGGCTTAACAGAGGTTGATAAAAATGACATATCTGAAAGAAACTCGAAACTTAAAGGACCTATCTATCTATATAGGTGATAAACATGATTAAAAACTTCAAGTCAATTTGGCTTATAATTCAGGGATAGGGTACTAGAACAAAGAGACTTGTACCTAAATCAGTCATTTAATAAAAATGATAAAAATGAAAGAGATAGAACCATTGTCACTAAAAATAAAAAATGAAAGAGATAAAACCATTGTCACTAAAAATATGGTATCTTCAAGAATTATATAAATATTTTAGTACCCAATTTGAATTGTGTGATTTCTTTGTAGTTGTTGGTCTTTTGAGTATAAGGATAAGTAGTGGATATCTAAATCCAATTTTCACCTACTTTCTCAGATGTATCCACCCTTTATCTAAGTCACCTTATAACTCTAAAGTCATATAAAAATGAGTGTTTTATATTAACTTTGATTCTTTGTTTAGAATGTCTTGAAATTTGTATGATCAAGTGGCATGTGCATGTTGATTGAGAGATTACTCGTATTCAATGGTGAGAGGATCAATGAGGTTGATCAAAAAAGACATGTCCAGCTATCATCGATGCTATGATCGATTTCTTTCGACCTACTTGATTGAAGTCTATAAATCTAAAGGTTCTCTAAGCAGTAAAATGCAACAGAAATCGATGAAAGACCATATAAAAAAACACTTTTTGGAATTTCTCTCACTCGAGGAGGTTTGTTCTTTTATTGTAGATTATTTACAAGTATGTTACTTGAGAACGAACAATGGTTTAAGTGTGGGGCTGCAATGACAGACCATCAAATCATGTTTTTAGTGTCTTTTAGGAGTCATTTTGTAATCATGTTAGCATGTTTCCTATAATGTTAAGTCGAGTTTTTTTAATAAATCAAAGGAAGGAACATGGAAGGAGTAAAATGCACATAAGACTTTGGAGCGATGATAACTGACCCAAACCAGAAAACTTTGTGATCATGCTATACTTATTACATGATGTATCAAGTGATCTCTTAGGGTATAGTCAATACAAATGTTTCCGTGAGGAGAAATGAGACAAGAAATAAAGAAAGACATAGGAGTTATCTATGTCTTCATGTGTGATGCCCACAAAAAACTGCGCATCACGCAACTTGGGAGAAAATCATAATTCCACTTACATCTGCATGTGCGATGGGAGCAAGGTCTTGCGTGACGCGCATGACTGTATTCTGAAATTGAGGGAGTGTGGATCTAGAAATATTTGCGACCTTTTCTTCTCAAATACTTACTTTTTGGCGATCTAAAGCTGATAAAATCGACTCTAGATGGCTAGGAGTGTTCGGAAACATCCTGGAGGCAAGGATTCATCATCCAATAATCCTATATTCATGTACTACTTTTATAAACTTATGTTGTGTTATTAAACATATTACAGAATAAACCAAGCATTAATGATACGTTTCTAAGGTGATATATTGATTCTATGTTATGAGCGACAACAAAATATTAAAATAAAAAAGGAAGATATATTATTGTGTTTTACCTTATTACAAGCACTTTCAGCGTAAGCTCAAGTTGAATGAACAATTCTTCTTTCTCCATTACGTAGTGCCAACTTCAATTCAAGTTCTGCAACAAACAAAAAGAAGTAGAGGACTACATCATATATAGATTAATCATAATGCATAATAGTTTAATATGATTTTAAATTTAACTTGCTTACATAACATATGATCAAGGTTGAAATGATTGGTTAAAAAAATATAGGTAAGCGCTTTTTTTAATCATCTTCTGCTAACAACCGCCACATCCACTTGACAAGAAGAGCTTTTTTGAGCATTCAACCCGAGTTATTTTCCTTCCCCCGTCATAAGTTGTCATTCAAATGGTTGCTCAAATATACAACTCTTATTTATTTATAACAAGAGGGATTGGTTTATTGATTTTGTTTGGTGTCATAACAATAAAGCCCCTATAATAGTTACTTTGTTTAATTGAACATTTAAGTGTTGTAATATCCTGACTTTTGCAGCTTGATAGATTTTATTTCACTTATGTTGTTGGCATTTAATTTATATCTTGATAGTTCTCTTAGAGATTTAATATTTTTGTGTTTTAAAATTTTTCAATTAAATTGTTAATGGTTTTAAAAAGAGATAATTATTTCTAAGCAACGTATTAGAATGAGTCTTAGAGTTCATATAGAGAACGAGGGAGTACTAAATTTTGGTGTGGTGAGGGAAGAAAATACAATATCTTAAGAGCTGGCTGCAATTAAAGTTCTGCAGTAATCAAAAGCAACAGAAAAATTTGATAAATTACAATTATTTTACTTTTTCAGGGGATCTGGCTGCAATTAAAGTTCTACAGCAAGCAGAAGCAACAGAAAAATTTATGGTCCAAAAAAAAAAGAAGGGATCGTATAAAGTAAAGCTACAACTTGATCAATCATAATTTTTTTTTAAAAAAGAAAAGCATATGATTGCTTGTTACCTTATTTCAGCGTATGAACAATCTTTCCCTTTTCCAATCTGAAATTCAAGTTCAGCAGTGAGCAAAAACAGCAGAGATATATAACAACTTTTTTCTTTCTTTTTTGATTTCTTACAACTGATTTTTCTTTATAAAAATAATTCTCGTAACGACAAATTTATATATACTCCAAAAAATAGAACAACCAATGGAATAAAGTTAAATATAAATCTTGTAAGCAACCTCCTTGGTATATTACATTGAAAAGAAAAGAATCAAATTACAGATGGTGAAAATATGGGCTGGTTATTCCTCTATACAAATCTTAAAAGGCCGACAGAACTTCTTTGATTTATGTTTTACTTTTGCTGAGTTAGGTTTACAGTTTGTTTGAATCGTTAGCCTTTAATCTAAGCTTTTGTTGTAATTTGTCATCATTTATATATGTTACATTTTATGACCGTATGAATCACAAATTTTACTTCATCATGCCTTACATTAAAGATGAATGACTCAATATTGAGTTTACGGATTTGAAACATTGCTCTTGAACAAAGACATTGTTGCAAAATATTAGATACTCTAGTTTTAAGGTTTTTGGATTTGAGAATTTAGATTAAAGTGAAGAGAGAAGTGAAATGTACATATCTTTATGTGAATATTATCATTATTAAAATGTGGCTACAACCAAATAATTGAACTCAAGTAGTGGTCAATGAGCTTTACCGAAAGACGAATCGTTTGGAAGAACACGAATTCAATTTCTGGATAGAACAATTCTTGATCAAACTGTATTGACCTCACGAGTTAAGTTCAAATTATCTATGCCCTTTTCCTTGAGAACCGAAACTTGCTAAAGGACCAATCTAGAATAATGATCAAACTTAAAGAACTACACGGATTTTGATTTCCCTTGTTACTTTTTAATTGTCACTTCTCAATAAGAATATTGTTCTCATTTATTTATTGTTTTTAAAGATCAAAACAATTTTATTTTTTTGACAAAAGATCAACACAATATTACTTACTGTTTTATCAATAATATGTACAAAAATAGTCAAAGTTATAATAAAAAATATATACACAGAATAAAAATACACATAATTTATAGATTTTAGGCTAAATTGCATATTTGATCTCTTAACTTATTTGTTGTTTTTATTTTAGTCCCCTAACTAATTAAGATTACGTTTTGGTCCTTTAACTTATTAGCCAAATAAATTGTTTTCTATTGGTTTTATGAAAAAACATTAATCTTTATCCCTTCCCTTCATCATCCAACCCAAAATTCAAGAAAATTCATACTTCATCACCTCCCTTCACCATCAAATTAAAAAAAAACTCAACAAACCTAATAATCCAATTTAAACTTTAATGTTAAATATTTTCCTAAATTCAAAACCCTAATAAATTCTTTTCATAAATTTAATCGGTATAAAGCCATTAGGTTTTTGTTATGAGATAAATATATTAACTGGGCATTTTATGTCATAGTCAATTTTAGCAAAATGGCTTTCCGTGATGGGAAATTTGGTGGCTTAACAACCATAAGTTTAAATTGATTAGGATTTTGAATTTGTGAGTTAATTGAAGATTCAAGTTTAAATTGGATTATTAGGTTTGTTGAGTTTTTTTTCTCCCGAGTTTGATGATGAAGGGAGATGACGAAGTTTATGAATTTTCTGGAATTATAGGTTGGATGATGAAGCTCATGAAGGGAAGGGATGAAGATTAACGTTTCTTCATGAAACTTAACTGATATGATTTATTTGGCTAATAAGGTATAGGTTAAATGACCAAAACGCAACGTTAATTAGTAAGGATCTAAATGAAAACAACAAATAAGTTAAGGAACCAAATATACAATTTAACCTAGATTTTATTAGTTTTGGCAAATCAACTTTTTTTTTTTTTAACAGGGGAAGGAAATAAAAACAAATCAAAGCATGACTATAAAGGAACATACTCCCCCATCACCACCCAAGTCTATCAGTAAGTAAGGTAATACTAGGTGAAAAAATGTTGCATCGACACAAGAATTTGCTTCCTTGTGTATGTGATTCACAAAAGTGGTTAAAGTGAAAACAAAAGAGCCCAAGACTCCTTTAAAATAGATAACTGTATCTTTTTTAATAGCAGACTCCTTTAAAAAACAAGGTGGCATTTCACATAGAAAAGGGGAATAGTTTCCCACCATGGGAAAGTTAAATTTGACCATTAAATTAAGTAATGAACGCATTCTTAAATCAAACAGTTGATAAAAAAATAAATGGTGTCATAACAACTCCTAGATGGTTAAAATATCAACTCTTGATTTTTTTTCTAGTTACTAACTACTCCCTTTAGTTGAGTCAAAACTTATCCTCAGAACTTGTTGTAATTTGTCATCATCAATCTAACATTTTATTTTATGACTGTTTGAACCACAACTTTTGTTTCAACACACCTCACACTAGAGATGATCGACTCAATATTGAGTTTATAAATTCAAAATACTGCTCTTGAATGAAGACATATTGCTGCGAAATATTAGATACTCTAGTTTTAAGGCTTTTGGATTTGCGAATTTAGTTTAAAGAAGAATAAATGATCAGAGAAGTCAAATGGACATATCTTTATGTGAGTATCATCATTATTAAAACGTGACACGTGCAACTAAATAATTGGACTCAAGTGGTCAATGAACTTCACCAAAGGACGAGTGGTTCTGGAGAACCCGAGTTCAAGAGCATTTTATGACTACCTGGATTATAATTAAATTAATTAAGCACCTGGATTATAATACTCTTATCATAGTTCACTTTTATTTTTTTTTGAACACGTCATAGTTCACTTTTATAGTTACCAAATTCTTACCATAGACGGGTTAAACATATCAAGAAGGAAAATTATTACTAAAAAATACTTTTTTGAATTTTTATGAATTAATTACACAATTTTCAATGCAATAATTACTATATAATTTCCTTTTTCAGTATCATTAACCAGTGCCCCGGGAGCAGCGGTTAACATTTCCCTTAAAAATTAATTAAGTACTAAAGTAATTTGTTATGACTACTTGATTATAATTAAACTAACTAAGTACTAAAGTAATTATTTTTTCTAAGATGATATTAGTTCTAGGTTATGAGCAACAGCATTTTTTTATTTAACAGCGCATCATATAAACAATCTTCGAATTCAAGTTCTGCAGCAAACAGAAGCATCAGAGAGAATAACAGGCTTTTTCTTTCTTTTTTGATTTTTTACAACAGCTGATCATTGTCTTGTATACCAACAAATTTATGGTTGAAGAATAAAGAAGAAGGGATGGAATAAAGTAAAATTGCAGTAAGGAAGTAAGGAACCTCCTTAGAACGAATATTATTCGAAGTTGACATAAAGTAAATTCTTGAGTGAGTAATGATACCAAGCTAAGAAAGGCACAACTTCCCCATCAACTAATACAAAATGAGAGTTTTGGTTTCCCTTTTATTCTATTTTATTACTGAAAAGGAACATATGCATTGTTAGCAAGTGCATTTGAGAAGAAAAGAATCCCACGAAAATTTATTGAACAGTTAAATGGCAGAAGAAGATAGCAAGAACAAGAACTGGAAGAAATCTACTAAAGCTTTGTTAGGTGCTGTACGTAAAGAAACATGTCAACCGTATAGCATTTCTGTAGTTCCAGACGACCTCCGGAAATGGAATGAGAGTGCTTACATGCCAAAAGTTGTATCCATTGGCCCTCGATACAGGGGAAAGAGGGAGCTATTACAAATGGAAGAGATCAAATGGCGCTGTGTCACGTCTCTTCTTAGTCGAACATTTGGGCTGGATGCTATAGAAATGTGTATGGAAGTAGTCATGGGGTTAGAGTCAGCTGTTCGTTCAAGCTACGTAGATGAAATCACACTAGACAGGTACACTCTAGCCACAACTATGGTATTTGACGGGTGTTTTCTTTTAGAACTTCTTATTTGTGAATCAAATTTGGATTCAGAGATCCCAATACCATTTAATGGCACTAGTCCGGGAATAGAAGTAAAAAAGATGGAGTATGTCATAAGCGATCTGTTGTTACTTGAAAATCAGATACCAATTTTTATTCTGGAAACATTGTTTGAAAAGCTTCTTGGTTCCTCTCACCAAATGCGAGAGCTCATACAAAATCTTGCTCTGCGTCTCTTTGGCTTCTCCGAGAAATTGATGGTTAACTCAACCTTTCACTTCCTAGATATTAAGTATTCTTACATGGAAATGGGATGGAAGGATAAAAAGATAGAGAAGACTGAAGTGAGGCCAAGTCTACTCCAGGAGGAGGAGGAGGAGGAGGAGGAGGAGGAGGAGAAGGAGAAAAAGAGACATCTGAATCGCTGTGTTACGAGACTCAAAGCTGCCGGTATTACCATCCAATGTTTGAATAATAATGCTGATAAAGATATTACCAAACACATAAACTTTAAATTTACCACTAAGTTCGACAAAAGTAAAAGGATACTACAAATCCCAACGTTACTTATCACACAGACAACAGAAGCATCATGGCGGAGTTTCATTGCTTGGGAGCATCATAAGATGAAATTGAAGACTGGTTCTTCTTCTCTTGCTGACAGGCGTGGTGTCTGCACTTCATCTGCCTTGCTTTTCAGGGATTTGGTATGCTGTTCCAGTGATGTTCAACTGCTCAAAGACAGTAAGGTTATAGTAGACAATTCAAAAAAGAGCAATCGTGATCTGGTGGCTTTTTTCCATTCAATCGCAGGGGGAGTTGACCGTAGCATTATAGACCACGAACATATCACCATGTTTCATGAGTTGAACACATTTTCCACAGCAAATTATGCCACCAAAATCTTCATATTACTCTGCCATTTTTTTAGCAAAATTTTAGATTGGTACTACAAATGTCACGAATTTTTAAAGCGCGGTTACAACTTTGCTGCTACCATCGTAACTTTTCTCACTGTTGTCCAGACTTGTTACGCAATCATCGCCTATCACTTTCCGAGGTAAGCCATATATAAAACTATGATTTCATATGCATATATGTGTGAGTAATTTTGGATGACAAATTTATATTTTTTGAAAAGGTAAAATAGTCAAACACCGGTGTTGTGATGAAATGAAGAAGCAACGAAAGATCAAAATGAGAACGGGAAGCTCTTCAGCATCACCTGACGTTCAACGAAAGGAAAAAGACGTGTTTAGAAAAAATTCATTTGACAATCAGTCAGATGTAGAAAATGTACCTTTGTAATGTACCTCTGTAATACTAAGGACTACTTGATTTCAGAAATCCACGTCTAACTGAAACGACAGTTGATTATCTGTTTCAAGTATGCCACTTGTTTTTCATGTCAGTTTCATTTCAATTTCAATGCTAATGATATCTGAAACTTTAATTTCAAATATTTAAGTTTCACTTATTTTCTTCTCATTGATATTTATCAATCATGTCATCTTTAATATTTATGCTATCTGCAACTTTAATTTCAAATCTTTAAGTTGCCGGAATCGATGAACATTGAAGTAAACTTCGTATCTTTTTAGCTTTATAATATGCACAATGATGTGGTAGTATATTACATTATATGCATTTGGAGATTTGACGGTAGCATAAGTTTCTCCGATTGAACATTGTTGGTTCAAATAAATTTGTTGATCCATTGATCGTTCTTTCATCAACTCCTGTAAAAGAATAGAAGCATTGGTGATCTTGAGCTGTTAATTACGTGCATTACAAACTACGGCCTCATGTGTAAAAACGTGTACAATTAGAGTCGTATTTGAGGCAAGGCGAGCGTCTTAAGCCGAAAAGAATATGTCCAAAATTTTGATTTCAATAAATAAATAAACTAGAGAGGTGTGGTTGTTAGTAATGTACTAAGTTCTTTGTTGGTCCATATAGAATTTATCACACGATGCTGCAAAAGGGAGTTCAAATCCCTAATTTGCAACAATAACAATATTGTAGCACAACTTAAAACAAATTTGAAAGGCACGTGAGAGAAAGACATAGTTGCACCGACAACTTAAAAAGAAAGAAGAAAAAGGGTTCCAACAACAGCTTCATCGACGATCACCATTCAGGTGCTATTATTGTATTTGTTTTGTTTCATTATTATGTCATATAATTATTGAAAAACTACTTAAGATAGTCAATGCACGAGAAAGGTTGAATGGTCTAGCCCTTTTATGTATGGAGAAAGATAGGATAAAATATATTGATGATGACACAATTATTAGTGACTTTGCATATAGAAATGTTGGTAGAAATTGTTTTCTATGAACATTTGGATATTAAATAAAAATTAATTTTTTTTTTGAAGTCCGATGTTTTTGCTAGATTATTACATCAAGTAATAAGAACTACCATCTTCAAGAAAATTATTTTCACATTTCAGAAATCTGAATTTTTTGTATACTTATTAGTTAAGGTCCAAATTTGAGCCCCCTAGGCCACCAAAATCTTAGATATGTCCCTGCGAACAATACATCAAATGGTAGGACCCCTTCTCGGACACTGTGTATGCACAAGTTTTAGTGCATTGGGTTGCCCTTTTCAATATTTTACTTTAGCTCAGGAAGCTCTTTAGTTATGGAGACTGGAAAGAGACATTTTAATTTGTTGGAGTTCACAACAGCAATTGTTTTTAGCTTTGGGAAGCATGTCTTTGAAGAAAAAGAATTTTACATTTTATTTTTCTTCAAATCATATTCAATGATATGCTTCAACATTTTACATTCTTCTATTCTTAGAGTAAGCAGATGTGGTAAGCAAGTTGATATAGAAATGGAGAAAATCATTTCCAACTTTTTACATCGCAAGATTTTTATAAATGTACGGTTATTGAGGGAAAATGAACTTTTGGGACATACAAAAAGACCGGTCATCATAGGCAGAATATGCAACTCAGTGTATTGCAGATCTAAGTTCATTTGCTATTCATTTACTTCATTGAGACAAGATACTTTCGACCCTCGAGTTATTGTTTACCACGAGTCTTTTCAAAGCGAGAATGTGATCCATGTTTCCACTTACTTCCTACAATAAACGGATGAGAAATAAACACATGCATAAAATAAGAATAACAAATTCATGCAAGTGCTGCTGATATGTTAAAGCGCTATTGACATTAGGTGTATTAGGGCAGAAATTCAAACTTGCAATTCACTACTATGCGCATTAAAACAATAAATGAAAATAAGAGTAATAAATAGTATCACAAAGTTAAAATTAGATTAATGAGAAAAGAGAATTTTGAGAAACCAAATCATTTAAATACGCTAACAAATATCCAATACTATGTAATATGTGATTTAGACACGCCATAATGTTTGTTTCAAAACGAGACCAATGAATATGCTCAACCGATGTCAAGAGTAACATAATTGTAGTGAAGTTTAGAAATGTGTAAGAATGAATTTACAAATTTAAAATAAACAAATTGAATAAGATAGTAATTCATTTCAAATGATAAAAAGCTCCAACAACAAATGATAGTCTA
>Ga0228711_1010254_pt1 | contig 12396 bp, 4 predicted proteins | sample MedpolnodulmetaG_2_FD_177996 | JGI IMG/M metagenome (GOLD analysis project Ga0228711, IMG submission 177996) | Root nodule microbial communities from Medicago polymorpha collected in Santa Monica, California, United States - brown nodules | ecosystem: Host-associated > Plants > Roots > Nodule...
CACTAGTGAGGTATTTAATCTGATGGTTCAAAAAATCTAAGGACTAAAATACAATTACATTTGATTGAAGGTACACTGTATATACCATGCAACCATCAACATGACATAACATTATTTAAAAACGTGGCGCATTATTATTGGATGAAGTGTAACTTCACCGAAAAAGTCAATTGAAGAACTTCACCGTAGAATTTTCCATTGAACATATGTGTAATATAGTTAAGAGAGAAATTACAAGCGTAATAACATTATGACAACCATTAAGACTTAGACATAATAGAGAAATACTTTTTACCTTAACTAGAGCCTGCATTTACACCAACCATTAACGCACTTAAATCCAATTTCACGAGGACATGAAAATTTTTTATAACACTCGTGGTCATCAGCACATTGTCCTGTAGTGTAAAATAAAATAAATACATATAATTAAAAATGGTAGAAAGATTATGTATAAGATAAACAAACGGAAATATGAGAATGAGTTTACTATGTCTATTCATTCCATCGTTCCTGTTTCCACCGTCGACTACAACAAGAAAAAGAGAAACAAAAAAGATCACAACATAAACAAACTTGAAAATTTCAACCATTTTTTTAAACTTTACGTGTAACAAATATAGAATTATCTGATCACTTTATATAGTAAAAAAGATCATCAATGCTTACGTCAATAAAATATTTTAAAATTAGAGATCATTCTTTTAGTGGAATGATGTATTATGGTTGTCTTTTAGTTCATAGAAAGAATATATCTCACATAAAAATATTACTTGTAATTAGAGATCATTCTTGTTTAACAACCTTTCATTAATTTTTTTATTCCTTATCTACCCTTTCATAATTGATATAGAAAAACCATTATTATATTATATTTTCTATGAATAGAACTAGACTCACATATCTTGTGTTGGTACAAAATGTGTTTAATATTACCCTTTAGAGTTTTGATGATAACAAGGTATTAAAAATTGTCAATTGGATATGCTAATATTTGTTCAAGTGTACAGGACCATAGGCAAAATTTTTGATATCTTTATTAGGTTCAGGAAGAACAAAAGAGAGCAATGGAATCAACAAGAATGAAGCTTGAACCGTCTGAAGAAAAGTGCTCCTGAAGTCTAGTGCTCCTGAAGTGATGACGTCATCAAAAGCAAGTTCATCAGAAGCACCTCATCATAGGCTGAAGATCACCAGAACCTGAAGTTCATTAGAAGATGGGAGTCTTAAAGCTTCAAAGGCTGATCAAAGTGAAGGTGAGAAAAACACAAGAAGAAGGACACAAAGCAATTATACAGGTTCTTTCCACAAACCGGAAGTAGTCATGTGCCACTTGCACTTCCAAGGAGAGTTCACTAAAATGTAATCTCAAATTACAATTGCTCAATACTACATACTACAATAAGTATGAGACTTCAAATTACTCAAGCACACAAGCAAGAGATTTCCTATGCTCAAGCACACAAGCAAGAGACTTTCAATGCTCAAGCAGAACTGCAAGAGACTTCTAATGCTCAAGCACACAAGCAAGAAACTTAAAAACAAACAGATTTACACAGAAAATTGTTTGAGTTTGAACACTTGATATACAATCAGTGGTGTTCACAATACAAATCAATTACAGACTCTTTAGACTCTTAAGACTATAGAATTTCTAAAATATGGACTTTGCTAAGAAATTCTAAGTAACTTTGAAATGCAAACAATAACAGAGTATGAACTTTGAATTGTTATGAGAGTCTAGCTTTGTATGTGTGTGTATTGCTTGATTGCTTTCTTGTCTGTATATTCCAACTAGAAGATCTTCACTACTTTATAAAGTGGTGTGAAAGAGACGTTGGAGAATTGTCAGCACACATGCACAAAAGAGTCGTTTGAAACTTGTTCGGACAGGAGGAGGGCGTAGTGCATCATTCTCCCTCCGTAAACTACCAGTAGGGGAAGGCCTCCCTGCCCTAAATCTGTCAGTCCTCTCCTGCTCAGACATATTTGCACACAAAGCAAAAAATCTTTAACACATTTTCTCATGGACATAAAATTTCGACAATGTCATCTTTAATAATACAACAACAACACTATAATGTCGACAATGTCATTTGAATCCATAAACTACCACATTGCAGTCAAATTAACTATAATCAACATTAACAAACATAATTCTAACTAATTACATCATTAACAATCCAAAAAAAATATCATTGAGTCATTTTACCGAACACGTAGTGTGCATTTTTCAAACAACTATGTAATCTAACAATTTCTAAACCCTAAACTACCACATTGTACGCTAAACAACATCTAAACAATAATTCCTAAGTTAATTCGTCACTAATAATCATCAAAACTAACATGCAAGCAAAATTTAAAAAGACCTAAAAATGTTCAATTTCTTGAAAAATTCTAAAATTTCAACCAAAATAATGCAAAGAAGTAGGATAATCATCACTTACTTAATGTTGTGGACGAATTTGGCTTTGAATGGTGCATGAATGATGAATTTTGAATTTAGGGGTGAAATTTTCGTGTTTTGCAAAAGTTGGAAATGAAGGTTCTGAGTTGCTGATAACTGACTTAACTCACGCTGCGTGAGTTAACTCATGCTAACATCACAACTGACGTAAGTTAACTCACGCTACGTGAGTTAACTTGCGTAGGGGTGTATTCGACATTTCACTTGGGAATGAGCTAAACTGTTTTGGTAAAGAGCAGAATTCCAAAGACTATAGTTTATATAGGCTCTACACAATTGGGTCCAACCCTCAAATGTCTTAATGAGCTCAAAGTGTTCATTAACTAATTCACAAAGTTTCTACTCTCTTACGGATAAAAAATAACGGATAGTTACCGGTCCTTAATTAATTATCCCGCTTTACTAGCAACTTGGTAAAATAATGATTCCCACTTAAAACACTAAAAATATTTCTTGTAACCAAAAGACTATTTTACCTTTGCTCACAAAATGACCAAAATGCCCCTCAGTAGGGATGAGGATTTTGATTCAAGTTAGTTTCAGCAAGGGAGGGTTGTTGATCGATTTCCAAGGAATTTTGATTCATATCTAATATTCAAGGAAACAAGGGATGTAAGTGTTATACCGACTAGGTTACAAATAAATGTGGTGGACGATTTTTATAAGTGACAGGTTGTAAAGGCACTAGTAAACAAGGTTGCATTAGTGAATATTATTAAGATGGATAGATTTAATGATGGTTAAGACCTTCGTTGAACATCGAATGTAATGAGTGATTTTAGTCCGTGTTTGAATTTATTAAAGGTTTGAGTGTGAGTAAGGTTGGAGTTTAAGATATGTGATTTTAGGCATTTCATTGATTTTTTGTGTGAGTTTGTGAAACTAGTGTTGGTAGTTAGACGCAGGTTAAGGGTAGGTTGCTAGGAGTCTTAGAAATAGTTATTTTGATCTTTTGATTATCCGGAGACTTTTAAGTTGGTACTGAAAAGTGAAAAGGTGTATATGGAATGGTGTCTAGAAATGGTGAATAATATATGGATTTTGTCCAATATGAAAGAGATACCATGATCTTTGGATGACCTTAAAGATTGAAGTTAAATCAGAAACTTAAAGAGTATGCCATCTACGAATATTATTCCTTAGTGGAAGAATAATGAATGGGTTTGAATAGTGACGTAATGTTGTTTGGGGGCGGCATCTCCAGTACGCGACCTCAATGAGTCATGTATGGTACTTGATGCATTTTTTTTTTTTTGTTCTCATTGGAGCCATTGGATGTGCTTGAATATAAGTGGATGGTGGAGAGTTAATGTTTACTTTGACTTGCTAAAAGGTTACTATTTTTATTTTAAAAATAAATTTGAAAAAAGAATAGTAGTTTATTTTTACTAACGTAAAGGGTGTTTTGGGAAAAATAAACCAGGCTCACCTGAATATTTAATGAATCGAGTCCACCATTGCCCAAACTTCTTTTAATCAGATAGGTTTAATTTTCCACCGTTGAATATTCATTTATCTACCATTTGGTCCAACTTTTTTTCAATTTCTCTACATTTTTATAAAGAAGGTAGGTCAAACACAATATCAATAAAGTACCATTTAAAAAAGTACTTTTTTTAGAATGCATAAAATTGAATGGAATGAGCTTTGACAAAAAGTTGTTGAATGCTACTTCAAAAAATTATTTTTCGATAATTTATTTCACAAGCACCTCTCTTCAACTCACGCTGACAATTTTTTCTTTTATTCTTTAATATTATATTTCAATTTTCTTTTTTCTTCCATTTTATTTTATTTTATTTTTTTGAATCGGTACATTTAATTTTTTTTGAAGGAGTGTCCATTTAATTTTATTATTTTTTTAAGGAATTTTATTATCTTTTTATCACTTATATCAATTTGAAAAACAATTATTCACACTAGAAATTGTAAAACACAAAATGAGTTATGGGTAAAACTGAATAAATTTTGAAGTTGATTGCTTCAGGAATTTAATATATTTATATGCTTAAAACTGTGAGGGTTTTCAGAATGGTGGGTTTTCAGAATGGTGGAGGCGGCGCGGTGAACTGACGACAAGATCACAAGTTGTGAAATGGGAAGAAGGTAGGGAATTGTTCTGGATGGGGAGTAGTTGGTGTCCTAAATCACAAGACCTGAATTGTCCAAAATCACATTACCAAAATTGCCCTTATATTTTAGATGGTAACATAATTAAGGATGTGTTTGTTTCAAGTTTACAAAATTTATTCCTAGGAATAACATTCCTTGGAATATAAAGATGAGAATTTTATTCCGAGGTATTTAGGAAAAATATATTTGGTTAACTTTATAATATTCCTTGGAACCATAAAAATAGGGATTATAATAGGTAACTATATAAGAATTTATTCCCATCTCCATGAGAACTTTATTCCCACCCTTTTTCTTGGGAAAATTTTTCTATTCCCTGGAACATTTTATACCTTGGAATAAAATTGAGTAAACTTGTAACAAACATAGATATATGTATTTTTATCATTTTATTCACAGGAATCAACAAATATAACTTGAAACAACACACCCTAAGTTTCAAATAATTATTTCTGAAATAAATAAACCTACTGCAACAGGTTGGATACTGTAGAAAACCTACACATGCAAGTAAAAGAAAAAAATTGCTAATCTCGCACGGTACGTGACCCATGGCCATCGCGTACTGGAGACGATGCCTTGTTTGGGATAAGCAAAGTCGAGATTTATGTTTATTCAAAGACCAACCCCAAAGAGTTGGTGTCAGACTGAATGATTGATAGCAACTCATTGATTGTGTATAATCTTGTCGAGCTGAAATTATTGTACACAAATCCCTTTAGATTTGTCAATGATTCAATGGTCACGAGTCGTATCTTTCATTTAATACTCAAAACACATCTTGAACCTAAGAAAATTTTCTAATGTGCTTTTTCACTCTAATTTAGATTAAAGACGAATGAAAATGACTAAATACAATATTTTGAGTTGTTTCGAAAAGAAGTAATAAAATGCACATTCCTTGTTAAAAATCGGGGTGTTGAATTAAACAACCTATAAACTTTAACAAATATTGCATCATACATAAAAACAAAAATTATGATATATCATCAATATTAAATGATGCATATATTTACCATCATGTGCATAAGAAACATTTACCTCATATATTAATATGTGATAAAGTACAACACCCATAACTTTGATATCTCAATGTTTATATTTGAGGAATGCTAATAACACATATTTTTATACACACTTTTTAACACATTCTTTTTTTGAAACTGCAAATGTTATTAGGTTGGGCTCTCACAAGATGCACTATACCTACCAAGAAGGAAAAAGAGTACAAAAGAGGGCCGAAATAACAGAGGCACCTCAACACCAAACAAACTCACTAAAAAACCTCATACTTTCCTGATTCATAACGGATTAGGCAGACAAATAAAAAAACAAGGATCAAAAGCAACACCTAAAAACCGGATAGCCTCTAAAACAAGCCACCAAAATAACATCCCTGCTACCAAAGCCTTGAAGCCAAACCAGACAGCCAAAACCTACACAGACCGCGCCTCACCAACAGCTCCCAAACATGACAGAAACCTGCCCAAAGCCAAAACAGCTCCCTGCAATCCTGCAGCCCCTACTGTTAACACTGCTGCACAGAAATAGCCCCTGCAGAAGCCGCCCAGACCAGACACCAAAACCAAAAAAATCCACCCAAAAACCAGTCAAACACAAGCTAACGAACAAGACACGCCATAGGATTGATGAGTCAATAAATAGTGTTTTTAATATAATATTTGAGTCCGTTTTATTTAGATTTGAGTTTATTCTATTTAATATTATTTCCTTTTTAGAACTATTTTACTCCAATTGCAAGTTATTATATTTTAGGAACAAATAATTGAAAGATTGAGTCTTGGAGCAAAAGAAAGGGATTTGGAGCTGATTCGGGATGAAAATACGAAGATTTGTTGCAAAAATATGACATCCCCCAAGTTAGAGACTTGGCACGGCCCGTGCCACCAGCCACACGGCCGTAACAACCTTCAAGATCTCTTTTGCTGTTTTTTGCTTTCCGGACAAGTTACCCATTAGTTTACTTTTGACCTAAAAGCCCGTGGTTTCTTGTGGAACATTCTAGTGTTATATTTCTTAGGGCTTAAGTCATTGTAGACTATAAATAGTGTAGCTAGCTATCACAACAATTCATCTTTTGTTCTTGGAATAAAAGTTCACCTTTATTTTATTTACTTTTATGTTCTTCTTCTCTTCTATGTCTACAGTGAACGTTAGTGAGTAGACTCTTCTTGTCTTGGGATTGTTGGATAAGTCTAATGACGTAATCCTAATCAAAACCTAGCCTTAAACCCTAATTCTATGTAACCCTAATTTCTAATCTATTTCACCGTTCTTATAATCAATAACAAATATTAATCGATGGATCGAAAGATGAAGTTTAATAGTTGTTATTGATTCATCACAAACATTAAGCGATGGATCGAAAGATGAAGTTTTAATGTTGGAACAAGTGAATATAGACAAGGATTGCAAAACATGAAAATAGTCTAGCAAACCTTGAGAGAATAAAGTTTTGAGCTTCAAGGATTTCAATAGCAATCAACCATGAAAATAGGCGTGGTTGCTAGAGAAACACACTCATTGAGACCGAAAGGAGATGTGATAGGTTAAAGAGAAACTTGTCTTTAGAAATTAGGTCTAACATAGCGTTCTAGGTTTAAGATTTGTTTTGAGAAGGGTTTGTCACCATGACGGACCAATAATCCCAAGGCTCTTTTATCATTATTATTTTAACCATTTAAAAACCCAACTTTGCAACTTAAACTCTTTCTAATCATCAACTAAAGTTAATTGAATTGAACAACTCCCTGTTGGAACGATACTCTCTTTTTACTACTTCGGTAGAACCGTGCACTTGCGGTGTTACTCATCAAGGATTCCAACACCATTCGTAAAAAAGGCAAGTCGGGCTTTTTATACGAGTTAGATACCACCGCCACGACAACACTTTAATATCCTTTACCAACTCCAACACCTCCGTCTCCTTCTTTACAAATCATCCAAATGGTAGCATGCCAAACGAGTCTAAGTCCTCGGGTAACCTTCTTGTTCGATGAAACCGCATTCCAACACGCCCAATGATTGAGCAAATTTTGGGGAATAATAAACATGTTTCCTTTTCTCCACCGTTCCTTTTCTACAGCTGCCCAGTTCCTTTCCAAAACATAGAGATAAATGTAAGACATGAAAAGATAGAAGATATAAGCAGCATAGTGGTAACGTGGTTTTTATTCTATCTTTCTCCCAAAACAGTTGACCTTGGTGTTGTCTTCACCACTCTCTTCAATAACGCGTTTCTCAAATTCATTAACATTAAACTCAAATTCTAACTTCACCAAAACGATCTCGTTAGAATATACTAGTTAGCTTAAGTTCTTATTAATTTGTTTTGCTGTGATATGAATTTAATAACTACTTGCTGTGATATTTCTTAGTTAGTACATTTGGGTTTCGCCGTCGAGTGTCGTCGTTGTCCACACTTCTTCAGCTGTCTTACTGCACATGTCAAGGTAAACCCTTCTCTTTACCTGTGTTACTCTTAGTTTTTTCTGAACTTTGAACTGAATACTTGTAATGTTAGGGTTTAGAATTGAAATGTTAGTGTGAGGGGGTGTCTAGAATTATAAACAAAAGTAGCAATTGATTAAACGAGTAACATCACTTATTGGCAAATTGATTCTACAACATGATCTTTCATTGTTGATGCTTGTTAATTCAAAACGTGAATCAATATTCTCTTATTTGGTTTCCAAAGTCAAATTGGTTGTGTTGATTTTCTGGGATATTGGGTGAATTTGTTTTTGGTGCCATATTTTGTACTAATTCATTGTATTTGAATTTTCAGTTTCCAAAGTTAATCTTATTGTTCATTATAATTGAAAGATATCCATGTGTATTTGATGGTCTTCAACTTGTCTGTGTTAATCAATTGGTTAAAGGAAGGGGGAATTTGTTAACAGTATAGATGGTCTTTAACTTGTCCCCATTAATTAATTTTTTTCTCAAGGACTTTTAGAAAAAGAAAAAAAATACATGGAACTGATTTTGTTTCTATTGATTTCTTATACAACTTTGTTCTGGATCTCAATTAAGGACACAAACTTGGTGATTTTGTTGTTTGTGGGTATTTAATAAAATTAAACCATACTGATTTGATGAATTGAATGGGCGTAACCAAAGAAAGGCGTGTGACCAACAAAATATTCTATGTTTTTTTCTAAAAGTTTTTTATGTGACTTTTGTCGTAATCTCAGCCACTAATTTAATCCACTGGCCAATAATGGTGCAGCAGAACTTGCTATTGAGGATTAGGTTTTTGTTTAACTTTAACTATTTTCTTTCTTATATAATACGCTATTAAATATGACGGCCCTAAATCTGTTTAGAATCAAGCGCATAACTTAAATGTGCTTGAATTGTAACTTTTTGAATGCGTTTGGATCTAATTTTGGATTATTTAAGACTTGAAAGTTGTTCATATTCATGTTCAAGCACTTATCAGTATGTTCCATTAGTACTCTAAAACTTGTTTATTACTTAAGGCTATGTCTGATGCATTCCCAAAAGTCGCAAAATGCAGTTTTTCTTGTAGTGGAAGTGCATTCCGTCTACTAAGATTGAGCCAAGTGGGGATACGGTCTAACAACAACTTCCACGAGAGTGCCAACACCTTTGACGGAGCTTGGCTTTTCCACAATTGATGAAACACTCTCTTCTCCTACATTCCCCACGTATCTTGCATAATTAATGTTAGAAAATATATAGTGTGAGGAGAGGTTGTGGTGGAGTATTTAGTATTATAAAGAGAAGATGACACACATTAGGAATTAGCTCATTGTAGGAGAATAGGATATGATATGGTAAAGCCTTTAATATTATTGACATTGTATCTCAAAGGCTTGAATACAATTGCACCCATATAAGTCTATTTATAGGTGCTTGTAGATGTTTCTAGAACTAGAATAATCTAGGCCTTAGTTTTCTTTATCTACACGAGATTATTATAGATATTTCTAGGCTTTAACTTAACCTAGACATTAATAGAAGAATCTAGAAACATGTAGCAATTTTATGTTATTCTACTTTTCTCTAATGTATTCTAGAAATGTGCATCATATTTCAACACTCCAAATGTAGTACATAGTTGATCAAACATAGATTTGTGATATCATCTCCTCCTGTATTAATACTCTTCATATGTGATCAATTTGACAACTCCACCATGGTAGAAAATTTGTGCCACCTCTTGCCATAATATTTGTTATTGGTCTCCTTGCCGGTCTTGTTGAAGACTTCTGCATGGACCATTCTTGCTCCTTAAGCACTCTAGTAATTTTCCGTGTTGGTCTTGTTAAAGACATCTAACAAGTACCACTTCTGCTTCTTAGTTGCATGTGAATCTCCTTGTCGACATTGTTGAAGATTTCTGACAGGGAGCATTCCTGCTTCATAGTTGCTTGTGAGTCTCCTTGTCACTCATGTAGTAGATTCTTTGACGTGGACTCATTCTTGCTCTTAGTAGTTTCATTTTTCTTGTACTCAAGTTGAGCATCAGAGGTCGCATGTATCCATTTTAATTTATTGCATGGACTTATGATTTGTCTGAACTTGAGTCTTATTCGCCATAGGTTTGCAACATTAGTTGAAGTTGAACTTAAGAGGATGGAACTGTTAGGCTACCTGAACACCTTTATTTCCTTCTTAATTTTGGGTTTGAACTCAAATGTAGTAGAGCCTTATAGCTACATCTAATCCTTTTTGTTTTGAGTCATAGACTGGATTATCTAGTTTAGTAGGATAGTAGATTTCAAGTTGTAGAATATATAGTTGGTGACACGATATCATATTTTGCTACGCCCAGTTAATGATCGAACGCAGCTCTGATACCACTGTTGATAAATATATAGGCTTTAACTTAACCTAGATATTAATAGAAAAATCTAGAAACATGTAGCAACTTTATGTTATTCTAGTTTTCTCTAATGTATTTAAGAAATGTGCATCATATTTCAACTATTAACAAGACTTCTAATTTCTTTTACATGGACTTGACCGTAAACCCAACCTCCTCTCCCATTTCCACACCCAACCGTCTTGCTCTTGATTTCACACATGACCCCCCAGCTCCTCCAACAAGTTAGCTGGAAGTTGTTCCTCCCAAATTCAACACACTCTCTTTGATTAATTAAAATTCACATGGGTCCCACCAAATCATGTGGGACCAATATAAATTTGATGGAACCGATGTGAAATTTAACAAATCAAAGAGAGTGTGTTAAAAAGTATGTGTTAAAATATGTGTTAATAGAATTTATCATTTATATTTATGTAAAAAGAGGGGATGCCCTTACGTCTAAGAGCTCGAATAGTAGTTGTTCTGTTAAATATCCTATGTTCACTCCCATCTTTAATAAATTGTGAGTTAATTTGAACAGGCCCGGCTTTGGGAGTGTGCAAGCAGCTCAACCAAGCCGGGCCTCCAAAACCTATGGGCCTAAAATAAATAAATTTAGTCTAATACGACACCCACTTAAATAAATAAAAAATATGTTACTTCTTTTTCTTTCTTCGATATATGTTTGAGTTTTTTTTATACTCTAATTCTCCTTTGGACATAAATCTGATGCTACCAAACCACTCCCAATTTGTATAATCACTCAATTAGTCAATTTGGAAAGCTATTTCAATAAAAATAATTGCAACAATCATTTCTTTTTCGCATAAATCATTTGTTTCCCCTTTCCCATAACGGAGGAATGATAAATCCAAACGACACTGTTAGGTAAATTTCACCTCTTTTTCACTTAATTTTTTTTTTATTTTGTTTCATGTTTATAAGTTCTTCTAATTCTGATTTTTTAATGAAGTTTAGCTACACAAAAAAAAAATATTTTTATTCTAAGGGGCCTATTTTAAAAAAAGAGTCGAGCCTCCTATTTCATAGGAACGGCCCTGAATTTGAATGAAGTCCAACCCTATATATAATAGTGATTCCGTCATCCCATATCCACTAGGATTTTTAGGTGTTTAAATGCATCTTGACGCATTAAAAGTATGTGTATTAAGATGCAAATGGAAGAAAGCAATTTAGGTTAACTTGAAATTTTCTTGAAACGTAACGATTTATTTTTCTATGCATTTAAGTCAAAAAAATTCCATAATTTCCTTTGTGTTTAAAAGATTTCCGAAAAAAACATGTCTTACTCTTTTTCTCTAAATTAGCCATAATAAATTAAGATTATTACAAGGGTTAATGGTGCCTTTACCGCATGTAATATAGGGCATTTTCCGGTTTATCCCCTGTAATTTTTTTTTATTTACCCCCTGTAATTTTTTTTTTTTGATTTACCCCCCTAATAGGTCATTCAAAAACGAAAATGTTTGCAAAAAAATAATATTACGAAGGGGTAAATAAATAAAAAATTACGGGGAGTAAACCCGGATATGACATATATTACAGGATGTAAAGTACTATTAATCTTTATTACAAACTCGAATAGGATTCAATTTCCACAACTTTTTATTTTTCTCCTTTACATAATTTTTTTTTGAAATAGAACTTTAAGATTTTTCTCGAAAATGATTTTGTCTCTAAACTACCATCTTGTCTTCTCAAATACTAAAACAAAACTATTTTGATCATCAATTTACCACTTATAAATACCCAAAACTAATTTAGCAACTTTAAAACTTCAAGTTCCAAAGGTAAAATAAAAATGTCAGTTATGAGAGGATTATAATTATACTCATAGTAAAATATATATATACTTTTTTTTTGAACAAGCTAAAATGATATATATTAACATAAAAATCTGCTCCCTAACATAAGA
>Ga0228711_1010257_pt1 | contig 12385 bp, 15 predicted proteins | sample MedpolnodulmetaG_2_FD_177996 | JGI IMG/M metagenome (GOLD analysis project Ga0228711, IMG submission 177996) | Root nodule microbial communities from Medicago polymorpha collected in Santa Monica, California, United States - brown nodules | ecosystem: Host-associated > Plants > Roots > Nodule...
CAAGTTAGATAATATGTCATTGAACTGTTAATTATTTTCTTGGGTACAATTGTATCAATCATTTTACACAATAAAAAGAGACAATATCATTTTGCGTAAGCTATCAAGTAATATCTATTTGTCATCCCTCTTTAACAAAATTAACATTGGAATCAAATTCCTAATATTAGTCCTCTCAAGGTATACTAAGACGAAACTTCAAAATAAAAGTTACCAATTTTGTTTTTTGGATAAGCCGAATTAAAATATATTCAATAAAATTATTCGCAGCATAAAATGCGTAAAATAAATTTTTAAGAAAAATCGTACATAGGAAAGAAGAAGAAAAAATCAAATCAATGTCCCAAGCCAAAACATAATAATGGACCAAGGGAAATGCTTATTGGTCGTGTTGACATGGAAACCTTGGAAATAGAGAGTCATGTTTGTGAGAACACTTTTACTCTCATGGTCCAAATTGTGCATTACTGTTCCATAAAACCTAATTTCAATCTCCTCGTGAGAATAAGTGATCGATCTCAAACAATGAAACATAATGCCGATATTCACAAAAGCTGGTTTGGGAAGTTCAAGCTAGGTTGTCTTTTTTTTTTTTTATGTTATACAATTCTACAGGATAGAATACGGTGAAAACTCGGGGGTCACATGATAGAAATTGAATGAAGTGAAGGTTAACAGCAACCCAGCTAGTGTGCTATCAATTCATGGTTGATGTCTTAGTTTCATAGTTTCGTTTGGTTTGATAAAAACCAATTTTTCTATATGTTTTCTCTTTTGTCCTTGTCTGCATAATTATGTAACTGATGAGGAAACCAACTTTTCTGGACCGGTCAAAAGGATCTTAACCCCATTTACTTAGGCCCAATACAATCCGAAGGGGTGGACAGAGCATGCAAGACCGGTTTAAACGAACCACAACGTCTCTTTGCACGTTTCCGCAATAAACTCTCTGGCGGTTACACTTCCCACGATTTCGTAACCGCCAAAGCCAGGTGTGCCACTACAACGGCTTTGCAACCATCCACCTCTATATATAGGGGACTTTCTGATCTCTACTAACTTGAGCGTCGGAGCGCCTGCAGGTACACACCCCCCGCCATTCCAAGAAGCACTCTTGAAGCATTTAACCACCACTCAAACCACCGCATTCAAAGCACCGACCAGTCATCTTTTGATTAGGTACGATCACCAACCATTGAAACGAGATCATGAGACGTCAAGAACGTGTATTACAGAGTTTCACATCATCCATTCGAGAATAAGTATAGACAAACATTTTTATGAAAACAAAAGAATCTTTCCATGTTTAACCAAGAAACAAACAAATCATTCTATAATGCAAAAGACAAGGAGGTATTGAGATGATATTCTAGTATTAATATTTTGGATTAAATATGTTTTTAGTCATTTATATCCTTCGAAATTTACGTCTACATAAAAATGGAACTGACATGAGACATTGAAGAGAAGCACATTTTCATGCCCCAAGACAATACTACCGTCTACAGGGTTAACCCAAGTGGATTTTGTTATAAAATTATAAACATCTATATAAAAATTGATTAAAAAATGTGAAGTATATACACACATAATTTGATTTAAAAACAAGGACCATAAGCAGCAGCAGAAAATTTTTGAGGGATAAAAAATTGATGAAAATTTTTATAAGGACAAAAAATTATTTAATCCTTTTTTTTTTTAATCCGGCATGTTGAATAGATATTCATTTTGGATTAAGGTCTTGTTTATTCTCCCCTTTGTTATAGAGATCATATTCTAGTATTATTTATTTATCGGACATATTGAATAGATCTTGGTTTTGGATTTATTCCCCCTTTAGCCAGGGCCGTCTTAAATAAGTCCATGTTCTAATCATACAAATTGAGCTCCTGATAGCATCTAGGTAGAGACAGTCATTTCTTATATTTAAATAGGTTTCATATGAAGATTTTTTTTAAGGAAGGTTTCATCGGTACCAAGCTGATTCGGAAGTATCGGACACATGTGGAGGATTTGAATTGGGCAATATGTGGTTTCATCGGTACGGTTATCGATGGGGCGTCGATTCCGCTTATTCAAAATAAGGTGGAAGACGCGGGCTTTAAGGACATTGATATAATACCCATTGGGGCTGACAAGGTTTTTGTGCACTCCCTTTCGGGTGCGGATGTTTCCGTTGTTGTGGTTAAAGCAAGACAATTCTTTGATTTAATTTTCTCTAATTTGGTGCCTTGGAAAGAAGAGGTATTACCATTTCAAAGGGGTGCATGGATTCGACTATATGGAATACCGATACATGCTTGGAATGAAAGTTTTTTTAAATTATGTGTCCTAGATTGTGGAAGATTTTTAAGAACAGACAACTGCTCTTTGAACAGAGAAAGGTTTGATTACGCTAGGGTGTTGATTTCTACGACTTCATTGGATGTGGTAAATACTTCGGACCGAATTCTTGTCGACGGTGAGATGGTCGAGATAAAAATCATCGAAGAATGGGGTTTTAATTTAGGTGACGATGTTTGTCTGTATGATGAGGAGGATCAAGTTGTGTCTGAATCTCAAGAAAAGGTGGACACACACGACGATTTTGAAAATATCGAAAATGTTGATGTACTAGCTAAGAAAATTGTGCAAGATTTAGAAGCAGCAAACGACATGGAAGGTGCTGAGTTGAACGACTCGGATAAGGTAATGCCGGAGACTACAGACCCCATTATGGTGCATGCTAATTTCCACACCAATGGTAATTTGGTCAATTCATCTGCAGCTAAACAGACAACTGAAATTCCTTCACAATCCGAGCCATCTGTTTGTAAGGAAGGTACTTGTATGGAGAACGAAAAACAAGCCTCTAAGGGGATCGATTTTAATGAGGAAATGACGTCATGTGTGGGGGGTTCAGTCTCAATTCCAGCAGACCAAACAACAAAGGCGGAAGTAGGGTCGAAACGAAAAACAACGAAAACTTTCACATCTTGTTCCTTGGGTACCTCGGGACCATGGAGGGTAGATTGGCTTCAAAACTTTCAACAAGGAGACAAAGGTCTTATTTCTTCTAAAAACAAACGGTTGAAAAAAGTGGTAAATGCAAACGAAGGTAACAGGGGGAGACTATCGAATTACAACGACAAAAAGAAAGCAGGTGGAGTTTTTAGACATCCGGTTCTTACCTTAAAAAAAGTGGCAAGACTCCCAATCAGTGACAGAGAAGAGGTTATGAAGGTGTTGCGGAAGTCGAAAATCATGAATGTATTGAAACAAAAAATTCAGAATCGACGTCGGCAAAGGGAGAGGGTCACAAGGTCTTTAGAGGCGGTAAATGTAAATTCTCTAAATGAATCTTCATCTTTGGTTTCAGTGAATAATGATTGGTCGAACTGGGCAGCTTTAAATGGAAGTGAAGTGTCGAAGGCAGCAGATGCGCAGTGTATTGGTAAAACTCTAGGCGTTTCTTTTAAAGGAAATTGCCACAATAAATTTAGTGTGTTATCCTGGTATAAGAATGTCGAACTAGGGCCTGTGCTAACGTCTATGGCTGATGAGAGAGATGACGCTGAGGTGGGAGTGTAGGAGACCGATGTGGAGTGTGGGAGTGCGTAGTAGGTGTTTGTCATGAAGCTTGTTTCGTGGAATGTGCGGGGGTTGGCAGGTTTAGAAAAAAGGAGGGAAGTCAGGAGGTTGGTGGGAGAGAAAAGTCCTTTCATTTTATGTTTACAAGAGACAAAACTTTCAGTATGTGACGATTTCTTATGTAATTCGCTGTGGGGAGTTTCAAATCATGCTTTTTCTTATCAACCATCGGTGGGGGCTTCGGGAGGATTGTTAATAGCGTGGGATACAAAGGAAGTGGAGGTTTGGACTTCTGGTAGTCAGGAACATGCTCTTTTTATTCATGGTAGATTTATAAGCACAAATGAGGAGTTCTATTTGTTTAATATTTATGCTCCTTGTGAACCTCGTGCAAAACAGGCGTTATGGGGATCTTTGTCAGCAAGATTACAGTTGTTAAGTGGTGCGAATGTGTGTTTACGTGGGGATTTTAACGCGGTCCGAAATGTGGAGGAAAGATGGTCCAAAAGGGGAAATAGCGCCGCTTATGATGTTAATTACTTCAGTCATTTTATTGATGATAATGGGTTGATAGATTTACCGTTGTGTGGTCGTCGGTACACTTGGTACAAAGGAGATGGTTCAGCTAGGAGCAGGTTAGATCGTTTCTTATTATCTGAAGAATGGTGTCTTCAGTGGCCTAATTGTCGTCAGGTAGCCCTTTTGCGGGGTCTATCCGATCATTGTCCGCTTCTATTGTCCGTGGATGAGGAAAATTGGGGACCCCGACCGGTGCGAATGTTGAAATGTTGGCAAGAGTTGACAGGTTATAAGCAGTTCGTAAAAGAGAAATGGCAGTCCCTGGAAGTTGAAGGGTGGGGCGTTTATGTCCTCCGGGAAAAATTAAAAATGATCAAAATGGCGCTGAAGGATTGGCACTCAATCCATGCTAAGAATGTACCAGGTAAAATTGAGGTTTTAAAAAATAGGCTTTTTGTGTTAGATGATCAAGTGGATGATGGTGGGTTACGCTGGAAGAGCTGGAGGAGATGAGGAAAGTAACGCATGACATTCACTCTTTGTCACGTGATAGCGCTAGTATTAATTGGCAACAGGCTCGTTCTCGCTGGTTGAAAGATGGGGATGCAAACTCAAAGTTTTTCCATTCGATGCTTTCTAGTCGACATCGCAGAAATTCCATTGTAACATTGAAGGTAAACGGCAATCTAGTCGAGGGCGTCCAGCCCATCCGAAATGCAGTTTTTTCTCACTTTAAAGAATATTTTGCGGCTCAAAATATATCAAGACCAGGGGCTGAAAATTTATTGTTCAAGCAATTGAATTTTGCAGAAGGAAGGAGTTTAATTTTACCTTTTACAGAAATTGAAGTAAAAAATGCGGTGTGGGACTGTGATAGTTTTAAAAGTCTAGGTCCAGATGGCGTTAATCTTGGTTTCATCAAGGATTTTTGGGAGGATATCAAAGGTGACGTTATGCGATTTATTTCCGAATTTCATAGGAACGGAAAGCTATCAAGAGGTATAAATTCTACTTTTATAGCTCTTATTCCAAAAGTTGACAGTCCTCAGCAACTAAATGATTTTCGACCTATAGCATTGGTTGGGTGCCTTTATAAAATATTGTCAAAGGTGTTGGCTAATAGGTTGAGAATGATTATTGGTCGGGTCGTATCAGATACTCAAACAGCTTTCGTGAAAGAGAGACAAATTCTAGACGGCATTTTAATTGCAAATGAGGTGGTGGATGAGGCTCAAAAATCAAACAGGGAGCTGATGCTTTTTAAGGTTGATTTTGAAAAAGCTTATGATTCGGTAGATTGGAGTTACTTGGATACGGTTATGAATAAAATGGCGTTTCCTCTGTTATGGAGAAAATGGATAAAAAAAGTGTGTCAGTACAGCCACTGCCTCAATTTTAGTGAATGGAAGTCCCACATATGAGTTCCCCTTGCAACGGGGTCTGCGACAAGGGGATCCTCTTTCTCCTTTCTTATTTTTATTGGTGGCTGAGGGGTTGAATGTATTAATGAACTCTGTGGTGGAAAATAATTTGTATAAGGGATACGGGGTTGGCTCGACAAATTTGGCGGTGGTGTCTCATTTACAATTCGCGGATGATACTCTCTTGATAGGTGAAAAAAGTTGGGCTAATGTGCGAGCTCTACGGGCCGTGTTGACATTGTTTGCAGACATGTCTGGCCTTAAAGTGAATTTTAATAAGAGTTTATTGGTTGGCATCAATATAGGGGAATCCTGGTTGGTAGAGGCGGCATCCTTATTGAACTGTAAAGTGGGCAAAATTCTGTTCCTTTGTCTTGGTTTATCGATTGGAGGAGACCCTCGAAAGCTAGTTTTCTAGGAACCTGTGATAAATACTATTAAATCTAGATTGGCGGGGTGGCAAAGTCGATTCTTATCTTATGGGGGTCATTTAATTCTTCTAAAATTTGTCCTGACTTCGCTTCGGTCTATGCTCTTTCCTTTTTCAAAGCTCCATCATGTATCATTTCTCTTATTGAATCTATTTTTAACAAATTTTTTTGAGGAGGGAGTGAGGATAACAGGAAAATTTCCTGGATTGCTTGGAGCTCTATTTGTTTACAGAAGGAGGAAGGAGGGTTGCGGGTGAGGCAGTTGAAAGAATTCAATACCGCTTTGTTAGGCAAGTGGTGTTGGAGGATGTTGGTGGAGAGAGGCGGACTGTGGTATAGGGTTCTGGTGGCGAGATATGGTGAGGAGGCAGGGAGGTTGGGGGCCGGAGAGCTTCACCGTGGTGCAGAGAGATAGCAAAGATTAGGGATGGAGTGGGTGAGAATGATGGGGGTTGGTTTGCAAAGAGGGTATCGAAAGTCCTAGGGGATGGGAAAAATACTTATTTTTGGTTGGATAGGTGGGTAGGCGAGGTTCCCTTGTGTAGGAGGTTTGCTCGCTTATTTGATCTCACAACAAATAAGCTAAGCACTATGGCGGATATTTTTGATCGTGGTGGCGGATATTTTTGACTAATGTTGCATTGCAGTCAAATGTTCCTGATAGGTGGCAATGGGAGCTGGACAAAGATGATGGATACAAGGTTCGAGACGTGTATCAAGCGCTGACACACACGGCAGCCCCCACTCTTGATACGACAGCGAATCTTGTCTGGCATAAGCAGGTACCTCAAAAAGTCCCCATTGTTGCGTGGCGGCTTCTGAAAGATAGGTTACCAACTAAAATCAATCTTCAACGGCGCGGTATCGCTCAAGTCACAGATACTATGTGCGTGTCGGGGTGTGGGAAAGAGGAGTCTGCAGCACATTTGTTCCTTCATTGTCATGTTTTTGGCACTATCTGGCAGCATATTCGATCTTGGATAGGCGTAAGTGGGGTTGATACATACAATGTCAACGATCATCTTCTGCAATTTATCCATTACTCAGGTTTTTCAAAGGCTCGTCGTTCTTTCCTTCAATTATTATGGCTTCTGTGCGTTTGGCTGGTGTGGAATGAAAGAAACAACAGATTGTTCACAAACACTGAAACATCCATTGAACAGTTATTAGATAAAGCAAAATATCACTCGTTGTGGTGGCTTAAGGCCAATAATACCACTTTTGTGTACGGTACTCAAAGCTGGTGGTCGAACCCTTTTTACTGTCTGGGTATCAGTTAACCTTTTTGTATTTATACTCTTTGGTACTTTGTTTGCCAGGTTGGCGTCTCTAGTACACCTTGTACTGAGGATTGGCCTTCTCCGTTGTTAATATATATTTCATTTTGATTTCTTAAAAAAAAAAAATTATTTAGAATTTTTTGATAGTAATATTTAACGAGTCTGACCAAAAAAAATATTTAATGATTCAACATCTCACACAAATTTTTTAAATGAGATTTACTATTTAAGTATCAATAACTTTAAATTATTACATATCATTCTTTTAATATTAAAAAAAGACGGGTCCCATTTAAGAATAGAGGTCTTAAGTAAGACCAAACGTCTTATAGGATCCTCAATTTATTTATTTTCCAAGGAAGTACCTAATAGATACCGCGTCTTAAAAGATTAAGACTTCTTGAGTATGGATTCAATCAGATGCATCGGCCAACACAGTAATATTTAGGCCAGTCTGGCTATGTTAAAACTGAAATGGTAGTTTACAAAAGCTTGTAAGTGATTGACTATTTTAATTTTAATAGAAAAAGACATTGATAAGAGGAGATATGCAATACACTAGTTAGAGAGCGTAACTCAATTGGTAAAGATATTATATAATACTATAAATAAAGATGAGAGTTTGAACCCCGAACACCTCACGTATTCATCTTAAAAAAAGATGAATTGAATTTCTTATTAAGTTACTTGGAAAAAAGAGAGCATCCTTATTTATTAATTTTATTAGGTCTGCAACAACTAAACCTAATATTTTCCCTCCTAATACTAACCCTAACAATTTTTTCCTTTATTTTGGCTAATACTAATCCAAAACCCTAACAATTTTGTACTCATCTTCTCTGTCAACAATCTCAACAAAATACCCTAATATTTCTCCTTCACACGCTCCTGTATGCTGCTTCCATCACACGCTACTTTTTCTTTTTCTGTCTATTCAGTTTCTCCTTCTTCTTTTCCCTTCATTTTCTATATCTCAATCATTTCTCCCTCATCCAATCCATATCTTTCTCTCACGAGAACAAGTAGCATACCTCATAACATCAATCTCAAGTGACAGTGTCTTCTAACTTCAAGTAAGTTCTTTTTTTTATTTGTCTTCGATTTGTTCATTTTTCACTTCTATGTCTTCTCCTCTATTTCACAATATAGTCATCGGTATCAGAATCTTAATTTGTTCATCGTTTTTTTTAATGTTGATCTTTGACAGATTGCTTTTTTATTTATGAAATTTTTGTCGTGGATTGTTGAATTTACCTCTTCAATTTGAAATCCGAATGTTATTATTTCTTTATAGTGTTCTTAAGGTATCGTAGCCGTCAATGGAGGTTGGAGTAGTACCAGACAGGAACGTGACATCGGAGATATCATAAGTTGGTTACGGAACTACAGCGACAGAGGTCGTGCCAGTGACGGCAGTGGAAAGAAAAGGTAGGGTTTTAAGGCACAGAGGGAATAGAAAGAATCAAAGGTTCAAGAAGACGATTTGTTATGCTTCGAGAAAACGTTTGCAGAAACTAGGAAGGTTGTGAATTGTTCCATTCTCTATTTCATTTTTTCGGTTGCTTGTGAGTTTTCTATGTTGTCTGTTTATAATTCACTTTTCCAGTGATGTGCAAAACCAATTGTGACCCTTTGAAATTAAAGGTTTTTTATTTACCTCAGGTTTGACATTCCACCTTTTACTGGCGCAAATGGTGCATTATATCGGTGAAACCCTACTTCCTCAATTGCCTACTCTTCTTTATGTTTTTCTTCGTTGTCTTAGTGCCGCTATTTCTTTTTGTGGAAAATATTCTTTTGCTTTTAAATTTATTAAGTCTTTTTTCCCCCTGTTCTTTAGAAAATATTTCGAGGACTCTCTATTGGTTCTGCTTTTGTTTATACAGCTATCATTGAGGAGTTAATAGTTTTAACAATAGTGTTCTTCCAAATATTACATATACCTTTTTTTGGTTGCTAATTATTGAACAGGGAAGTGAGAACATATAAAATATAGGTGCTTCATTTTCATATTAAACCGTGTCTCTGTCATATTTATTTTGTTAAGTTGCAATTTTGGATGGGTATTTATTTTGTCATGTTGATTGTCGAAGTTCACTACTTATTTCGTTTGCAGGTTGTTCCAGTTGAAGTTGTTTATACATTTTCAATGGTAAAATACTTCTCACTTTTATTTTCTAGACTCATTTTTTAAATCTTTGTCAAGTTGTGTTTTTTTTCCTTCATAGAGGAATACACTAAAACACGATTAGAATGAATTGTATTGCGTATGTTGTTTTGTTTGTTTTGGTTTGTGGTGTTTTTGACATGGTTTATGATATGGTTTGTAGCAATATTACTCATGGTTGTTACAAATGTTCATATCCGGTATGGTTTTGGATGCATTTGGATTTATAAATTTATCCTTTACGGGTATATTTCCAAGCTTAGCTCAACTTGGTGTTGTATCACAATATTTGGGATAAGGAGAAGATAAAGGAAAAGAATGATAACTGATCCATAGCATAGAGGATCATATATTTAAAACCATGCATTCAATTTGTTGACTCTATGTTTGTAGAGGAACATCCTCAATGTTGTTAAATGATATGGTTTCTTCATTTTCGCATTTGTGCTTTGAAACGCTATGCTTAACAAGTTATAACTAGAGAGAAAACCACTGAATTTTTTCAAAATGTGTAACTCAAACACTGAATTATGTCATATGTAGCACCTGTTATGCAATGATTGAAACTTAGCTTTAGTAACATTTGCATCATTGGTAATGAGTATTTAATGATAGTCCATTGTTGGTTCAATATATCTCTTATACTAATTGTGTTGCTATTTGGTTTACCTCCATAGTGATCTTATTCTTCTACTATTCTCATATCATTTGAAGATGGGGTAGCCACACCTGAAGTTCTTCTGCCATTTTTCGTAAGTTGTCAAACCTTGCAAATATACATTTTAATTTGGAGATAGAATTGCATTTTTGGTGTTGGCAATAAGTTTGATAGGATTTGATATCTTTTATCATTAATTTACAATGAACATGAATCATTCAATATAATTATTGTTATTTATTTATTTTTTGTCTAGATTCTATTCTTTTGGAGTCAAAACATGATGAATCGGAATGTTCTTTACAATAGTTATATCAAAGGTTGCCACTTGATTCTTTTCTTTGTCATCACCCTCACTGTTCTAGGTAAACATTCTATGTCTTATTGCTTTCTACTCATGGTTTTACAATGCGGTTGTGATGTAGTTACACTATGAACTATTAAATTGCGGCTGATGCGGTCGTAATTGTAGTTCTGACGCTAGAAAACTCTAAAATTGTTATGTTTCAGTTTCAATTGCAATTTGAGACCAAAAGTTAGAACTAAATCTAAGAAAATAACATCATAACTTATTATATTTATCTTTTTTTATTTTATTTTGTATTTACATATGGAGGCACGAAGCAGGAGTGAAAGCTATCATTGACAATGATTTTTTTGTTACTCCTCTTTTGATTTGACTGATATTATGTAGTGGATATATCCAAAATTGTCGTTATGTAATATTTGTGATTTTCAACATTAATATGTAAGAGATTGTTCCCCTTTTCCAACTGAACTCCAGATTACCAGATCCCCTTTTCTCTCTGAACCAAAGCGTTAATACAAAAAAAAATGATATAGTTTCATATGTTAATTACAAACTATAATCCTTCATCTTTAAAAAAAAATCTATTTCAATTGTAGAAAATATACTAGGGTTTTTAATTCTAAATGACCCGTGCGGCGCATGGGTCGGCAATCTAGTAGTTCTTAATTACATACATCGCAAATTAAACAAACTTTGAGCACTTTAATATAAAAGTACATACATATTCCATATAGCTTGATGAGAGTGACATCGGGAACGGATTCTTTCACGTGAAATTTTTCCACAGATAAATTCTCACACCCACTCATTTATCTCCACCATATGTGATCAACATCAAGGAGATTTTTTTTTTTTTTAAAACCAACATCAGTGAAGGAGGATTGATGGTGAGAATTTTCACTAGACACCCTTCAGTAAAAACCCCACGTGAGAGAATCTCATCTCACGTGATCAACACCAAAACTCTAATATTAGAAGAGAAAATTACACATAATAGTAGAGCAATTAACTAGAAATTAACTTAACTACCCATATGCATGATGCATATAGAGCTTTAGAGAGGTGGACAAACAAAACCAGGAGGAGGAGTCTTCCCACAAGTGATTAAAACTTGAAGAGCAAGAGGAAGGAAAATATTAAGATTAAGAACCTTAGCCCTAATAGCAGTACAAAGACAAATTGCAGCTTCAAGATCAACCAATCCTTGAATAACTGGACAACACACATTCTTAAGAGGGTTTCCAATTACAACATGAACAAGTCCTCCAAGAACATCCAAACAAAGTCCAAGCTTGAGTGCATCAATTGGACAAGTCCTTGGACTCGGAGGAGGAAAAACAGGAGGGGTTGTTGGCGGTGGATATATGATCGTCGGAGGTGGTTGCAATGGTGGAGTGACGATAATGGGCGGCACAACAACCACCGGAGGAGGTAACACTATTGGCCTTCCTCCTCCGCCGTGATGATGCGGTGGATGTTTTGGTTTCGGATGGCTCGGTGGTTTGTGGTAAGGTGGTGGATTTGGCTGAGTGCATGGACCACATGCATGTATCATTGGTGTTATGAAATTCAACATCAATATTTTAAAGATGAAGAATAGAGCTTTTGATTTTGATAATGACATGGTGAATAGAGTGAACCTGACACACACTTTCGTAGTTTTTCTTTGATTTACAATGATATACTAGTATGTTGCTTATATATATAGTCGTTACTTGTGAGGAACAATGAAGCGGTGACGGTTTTGAATATTAGCATTTTTATTTTTATTTTTGAGAGAATATGAGCATTTTTAATTGTACACATTTTTCTTTTATACATCCATTCAAAAAAATTATATCTTTATCTTCTTATCACATCACCTATCTATTACACCTATCATAATGTTCTCTTTAAATCTTTCATTCTCTCGTGATAGACTGAGTTGAGATGTCTTAAAATTATTTTCCTTTGAATATATTGAGTTTTGAATCTTTTGATTTACAATGATACTCCCTCCCGTCACATGTATGAGCAAACATTGTTTTCT
>Ga0228711_1010258_pt1 | contig 12385 bp, 7 predicted proteins | sample MedpolnodulmetaG_2_FD_177996 | JGI IMG/M metagenome (GOLD analysis project Ga0228711, IMG submission 177996) | Root nodule microbial communities from Medicago polymorpha collected in Santa Monica, California, United States - brown nodules | ecosystem: Host-associated > Plants > Roots > Nodule...
AAAAAAAAACTTATACTCACATTCACAAAAGAAAAAACAAAACTTATACCCATTACGTATAAATAAACCATTAAGTGAGCCTTTTTGTCAAATTTTATTTACCCTCGATTGAATTCGGGTTATCAAAACCTCATTCCTGTGAGAATCGAATGATTGACACGCAAAAATAAATAAATTAATGAAGTCTATAAGCTATCACTCTTTTTTCTAATTTAGTTGTTAAATTATATAAATATAATAAGCAATCCATAAAGTATATGAAATCCATTAAATTAATCACTAAAACATATAGAAATATGCCAGTTTAGTCTTTAACATCTTAATAGTATAGACTAAATTGAGGAGTTTTATGTACTTTAGAGTTTAGTTTTTATATTTATACAATTTCAAGACTAAATTAAAGACACAACAATATTTGGAGAGAGAAAGACGTAAAGATGCTGCCATTTTCTTTTAAAAATGAGAGTAGTTAAATGATTATTTTTGACAAATTAGAAGTTAAATGATGAAAAATATTTAATACACACACATTTTTTTATGTCTTTCTTTGTTTTGAATAGAGACTTCTATTTCTTTTGACAAATGTAGAAGATCTCAACTTCTAGACTATATTCATTGTAGCGTTTAATCAAAAATCGAGTATGACGGTTACATACATGAGGGCAAACTTTTTAAGGTTACCAATGTTAATAAAAAGTTTCTATTTTAATTTTGAAACTCTTTCACTTAAGAAAAAGAAAAGAAATAAAAAAAATCCCTTTCACTAAATTTTATAAAGCAAAATAAGTCACTCATGCAAACAAATATTCAAGTTAAAGATATCTCACAAGAGTAAAAGAAAAATATCTCTAATTAAACAAAATAAAATTAGGGACTCGAAAACTAACTTTAGGTCTGACATGTATGTCCAAAAAATCATTGTAACACGTTTTTATAACGTTGAATTCATTTGGGAGGTAATAATATTCTCATGTTTGAAGTTAATCTCAATCTCACTCATATGTTTTGGAGACCATTATGAATTTATGGGATCAAAACAATCAAATATTACAAGGATACCAAAGAGGGTTATCCTAGCAAAAGCATATTAAGTCCACAGGTGAAAACAAAAAGTATACAGAAGTAACTTGGAGATCTCTTAGTTCATTTGTAAAGAATAGTGAAAATGAATAATTACTTGAGAACAACATTTTTCGTGGTGTTCTTACGAGACTTCTTATCATAAAAGGGACTTCTTACGAGACTCCGTCCCTCAAAATTCAAAATTTCATCGTTTAAACTCATTTTTAATTTTTTTTAATTTTTCATATTCTCAGAAAAACCTGAAAAAATTTACATTAGTTTTATTTGACTTTTAGAATTTTTTGGTTGTATTTTTATATTTTTATGATTTTATTTGACAAGTTTTTAGCATTTTTTACTTAGTTTTTTTTTTTGTTTTTAAAAGTAAAACTCAAAACTGCTGAAATGTAAAAGAGTTCGATGGCGAATTATACATAAGAATTGTCCGGATTTTAGAATCCGAATTGTGAAACATGAATTGGGATTATGAAATCCGAGCTGCACAAGGGTATTTTTGGAAAATTTACAAGGTGCGGGAGAAGGCCATAGGATAGGAAAAGTAATACTCATCTTTGTTAAGAGGTCTTTGTCTCTCAAAACTTTCAACATGAATGAATTACAATTGTTCGAGTGAATTCAACTCCAACCTTTCAGTTAGTGAATCTAGTTGAACTACCTGAGCCCCACATTCCACCAAACTGATAATAATTATATGAAAATGAAAGCAGGATTCACATATCAAAATACATCAAATTTTTAATAGACAGAGCAAATAATTTGATTTAGATAACAACGAATCATTTTAACCTTTTACAGTTCAGTTTATCACGTCATCATTTTTATTATTATTTACAAACAACTTCGAATCGGGAATCCATTTACAATTAACTGTCCCCGACGAACATCGATATTAAAGCATCCGGGGATGAGTATAAGAGTGACCATCACACGATCAGTATATTAGGCGGCAGAAATCACCACCATTTCAGCTCCTCACTGCAGCACAACACAAAAACTGCTGTTCCTACGAGTCTTAGTTCCGCGCAATCAATGGGACAAAAAACTCCCAATGACATGTAGTATGGTACAAACATATAAATCTAAGAGTGATCATGCCTCTGACTATAACATTACTTCTTTTGTTCTATGATCCTCAGTAGATTCTTCCTCAAGTTCTTTAATTAGCCTTTCAATCTGCTTTCTATATACCGGCATGAAGTGATCACTGATCATGGTCTGTGAAAGTCTGAGTTTACTATATAAAGACCTTGAAGTTAGGAAAATCCCTATCTTAGTCTCATCCAGCTGGCTATCATCCGAACTTGTAGAAGAGGTCGGGCTGCCATCACTTTCAAGCTCGGCAGAATCGGAGTGGAGAGTAACGATGTGCATTATCTTTCCTGGAGGGAAAAATCTGTGAACTTCTTTAGTTTCTAGTGCAGAGCTGTTACGGGTTTGCCCGACTACCTCGGTTTCGGCTGCTTCCTCTTCTTCCCTTATCTCCTTAGCCACATCAGCCTCCTCACCTTCAGGTCTGTCATACAGCTCATGCTCTAGTTGTTGCCACAACTCCACTTCACTCATCTGATCCTCGTATCTGTCATGGTCCATCGTGTTCTCACTGAGAAGGAGATCATCGTCCACCTCGGCATCTGCATTACTTTCATTTGCACATTCAATTTCAGATGTCCATTCGTCTACAGATGAAGATACAGGAAGGTTCATGCTCTTGGCATTTATCCCCTTTCTGGGCGACGAACAAAGAAGTGAATTAGAACTCTCTGCATTGTCAGAGGCTGGAGATCTAGGGGAACTTCCTTCTTCTTTGAAATGAGCACCTGTGGCTCGGCGACGAGGTCCCATGCATGACCAAGAGGTCAGGTTAAGATTTGGACGTGTCCATGCTGCCTGAGCCATACTCTTTGCCCTTTTCATCACAACCTGCAGTTTTTCAAAATTCAGACAATGAAGTAGAATAAATATGTATGTCGTTATCGAATAAATATGTAATAGTAACATTTTCTGTATAACCAGATTGGACGCATCAACCCCACAGTACATGTCATGTCAATGATGATCAAATGCATAAAAATGTAATTACTTTTTTTAACAGCTGGATTGCAAAACCAGTACTCGTTTAACACAACAACTAAAAAGGAGGCCAATTCTTTTTCTAACAATGCATAGTTTACCACGTTCTACTTCTGAAGACAAGAGGTTGTTGTATGACAACTTGTTGCACAAAAAGGAATTGATGTTATACAACAGAAGGAAGAATACCTGGGTACCATTAGAAACTGGCTGCAACATAGCCCCAGCTCCAGCAACTTTTGCTCTAGCACTGGCAATAGATGGGAGGCGAGAACCCAGTGCCGAGGCAGAACGATAAACAGTACTAAGTATTCTTGTCTGCTCGATCTGATTCCTCAAGTCATTTATCCATGCTGATGCTGTCACCTGAAAATTGAATAAATAATTTTAACTCATGTGGTGCAGAATAGTGATGCAGCTAGACCAAAATATGAGAAAAAGATTAATCATTCATATGAATAATCAATCTCTGCACTAGTATGTATCAATGTGATATAGAACAGAGATTAAGATGTGTTCAGCTTTACCTGAAAATAGGAGCATTAATATTTTTTGTTTCAAGAGTAAATAGGAGTGAAGTTTAGTGACAAATAAGTGAGAAGAATATCCATGTTCTCTCTTGTTTGGTTTTATAAAGAAAATGGGGAAGGAAAAAAGTTTACGAGACCCATACTGAAGTTTTCTCTACACAAATTTCAAGAAGACAAGTTCATATTTTTCAATCTTACCATGTATTTATCTCTCTCGCCTTAGTGCAAGGTTCACTTGATTTTTCTCATTTTATCAAGGATGAAAAAGACATTGCATCAATCAGTCATTTTCTTTTAATTTTTCCATCCAATCAAACAAGAAAAAAGAAGAGTCCACTTGTCTTTCCTTCCAACGTCTCTTAATTTTCTCATCTTTTTATTTTCTTACTATCTTTTTATTTTCCTCTCATTTTCTTTTTTCTTTTAACAATAAAATTTAACCATAAGAAAAAGCCTCACTCATGAATCATGCTCCTAGTTAATAGAAACCAGCATTGCCAGAGCAGACAAAAATCATTGAACATTGGCTAATAAACTAAGATTACACAAAACTTAAGAATCCCGACCTCAGTACGCAAGTCATCTACAGATGCAGCTGAAAATGTAGGCACCAAATCAGCTCCATTTATGATAGAAGTAATAAAACTATTGCCTGACTCTGCCAACTCCCATGTCATACAAGCAGCTGCATGATCAAACAAGATATCATTCTCAACATAATCACTGTGTAAATAAATATTAGTCACAAAGTGGTCTAGGATACTACCAAAGTATCCTTTCAATTTGCAAATAAATGCAGCATTATTTAAACTAGAAAATATAGCGTCTGCAGCAACAAACCAACCTGGAGCAAATGTAACACATGTAGTCACAGACAGTTCCTTTTGCTCTCTTAATACATACGTTAGAATTGCTGCTGTTCCTCCACCCAAAGAGTGTCCTACAATCTGCATTAAAGACCTTCAAAAGGTAAGGCATAAAACCAGAGAAATACTGTAGAAACTATTTGAAGCTTAAGATCCTAAAAAGATTGATAAAAGCCAGAAAACATAAATTAAATAGCCAAACAGCATATTTACAAAGTACGGATGGAATAATTTCAAAATCTAAGGAAACAACTTTTGTTGTCAAATTCTAGAATCACCGGTTCTCTTATATGATCACAAGCACTACTTATACATGATTGATCACAATATTAAAATAAATATAGAGCAAAATGTTGTCATTGTATAACAGGACAACTTCTTAAAGGAATTACTTAATCAAAGAACCAGGGGTGGTATGAAAATAAACATTTTTACCTTAACTTCATAGTCTGGATATTGGCCAAGTGCATCAAGGAGACAAGGAGTTGCAAGCTTTGCAATCCAACGTGCAGCAGCTACCATTCCACAATGTGCATAACCTAAAACCAGATCACTAACACCCCCTTGATGAACTACAGTGTGATGAAATGGTACCACACTTCCGGTAACAGCTGTTAGAGTATCCTTAATACTATGTGTGCCACGAATCAGCAACAAAAAACACCTCATCTTGTGATCAGCTATGATTGTAAAAGCCGGTTTCAAAATCTGCATGACAGATAAACAGACAATTTTACATAAATATTGTTTTTACAAAACAAAATGAAGCTACTGATACGACAGAAAGTATTACTTATCCATCTGATTCATTTCAACCATGGACTCCTCCTCCTCCTCACCCCTTAAAAACACACTAAAAAGGAAAGAAAAGAAAAACCCTTTGTAGCCCCTAATTACCCCCTTTAATCACATATCTCACTGTCTATAATAATTTTGAATTTCAACATTCCTTAAAAGAAACCGTATGTAAGGAATTACCAAATCCATAGTCAGCACAGATACAGATATTTAATTTATAGCGTATTCCAAATCTTCAAATAAGACTTACCCCAGCTTTCGGTTCCCGAAGAAGAACATTCTCATCAGGGTAGCCAGTTTCTTCTAGAAATGAGGGAAAGGGCTTCTTTGAAAAATGCCAACACAGAGTCAGCAAATTTAACAGATACTTAAGTTCAGCAGTAATCTCGGATCCTTTCAGCTGTACACTTTCATTACCACCAAATACACTGTCAACGTGATAGTTCCCCTGAAAAAGTATAACCCAGAAACTGGCATTTAAAACCACAAACTAACATAAAAAATTTTTATGTCTAACTTAAATTAAAGAAATAAAGAATGTAAAAAAAGAGAAAGCATCAAAATCACATAATACAAAGGAATTTTAGATGCCATCACAAAGCTAGTGTTCTGTGAATATCTATAGTCTAGTAACTTTGAGGTTTCATTTAGATTAGATTGTAAAAAAACTGATTTATAATTTTAAATTTGTTTGGTTATTACAGTACAATGACATTTGAAGTATAATTGTTGGGATACATTTGATAAGTTACCGGGTTCAACTTATCAAATTAAATTTTTAGTCTTGCGTGCAGGGGCTTTCTGGAAAACCATTAGGCTTTATCTCAAAGTCAGTTTTCTTCACCATGGAAGCTACAGCCTACAACTGTGTTACTTCTATTAGAATTCATTCTTAAAAGAAATCAATTATGAAAATTTTAACCAAGCAACAATAGAAACGGTAAGGCTTGTCATCAAGGCATAGTGCAAGTGATTTAGCTTGACACATGAAAGAGTTTGAGAAGGAGGTCCAGGGTTCAAACTCTTACTAACATAATAACAACCAACATTCGCTTATTAAAAAAAAAGGAAACTGTAAGGATTAATTTCAGACAACTGGGATTATTTTGGAGGGCACAAAATCGAAGCATACACGGCATAACTACTGAGCTAAACCATTGAAAAAATAGATACCCGATTACTATACTCAAACTGTGGCTTAAGCCTAAATATGAAAAGCTTAAACTTGCACAAAACCAATATTTCAGATCAACTTCTTAACTACATATGTAAAGCTAAGCTGATGAGATTCAGCTGTTTGGGATTCCAGGCTAATAGACGAATGCAAAGTTTCCACGGATGTCATGAAATTGCTTGATCTATCTTAAAGTCTGACTGGCATATGATTTAGATCAAGATTGAACACATAATTTTGAATGGGCAATCTCATTTGGTTGAAAATAGCACATTAATCCCTTTAAAGCAGAAATGGGAGTTCTATCATGTAGGTCATAAAATCCAAGTATAATATTATACGATAATTGCAACGTGATAATGTATAACAGCAGCCACTAAAATACAGAAATCAATAAATTATAAACTCAATCCACTGCTGTGATGTCGAGAAAGCTTAAAAAGTAAAACAGAAACTCAAATGAAATTGCCAATTATTTGTGAGGAGACATATATAAATATAATATAACTAATAATATTCCTCTCCAAATATTCGAGTATTTCTTCAAAGACCATAAGTTTTGTATTGAGATGATACCAGTAGGCATTAAATTGGCCTGCCAACCACTCACTTATCCATTAATGTCACTTACAGCTAAAAAAGTTCAAATAATTCACTTAGCTTTAGTCAATAGTATACCAGCATCATTTCTCTTTATCTCTCTTAATTATATATATTCATCAATGCCAGTGATGTTCAGTTTTTATGTGAGTAGTACAATATGTGGGCTACAACTATAATAACTACTCGGCAATTGCTTTACCTAAAAAAGATGAACTATCTTTTGTAATTCAATATGTCCTACGTGGTACTTATGTTCAATATATCCTATGCTTCAAAAGTTATTAAGGTTAGTAGTTGCAAACACAAAACTTCAAAGTTTCTCATGCCTTTTTAGTTGCGTAAAACCAGGGCACCAAGAAAGAACCAAAATTCGCATTTGTCATTACCTGCCTCTTGAGAAGAAAGCTAATACCAAATGCCAAATCCCCAATAGGCCATTTGCCAAGTGTCTCCGAATACGTAAACCGAAGAGTTTCAGACAATGTTGAAATTGTCTCCAACCATGTAGCAGGGGCTTGAATTAACCTATGAGTAACACGGAACCGCATGTCAGTTGGCGCATCACTACCACTTTCTTCACCATCTTCATCAACTGTGGTTTGAGTCTGCAATTTCCTATTCAGCGTATAATATAAAAGAGCTGCTGCACCTGCTGCAGTAGCCATTGTTGCAGTTGCCATGATTAACCTCTCCCTATAACAAAAATTTCAAAACTTTGTTACAAATAATCCACAACAGAAAACAGTGAAAAAATTCCCAAATTCTCAATTTATCCAACTTCAAAATCCTTCATTTTCAATTCAATTATAAATCAAATAAAAAATCCACCAAAAAAATTCTATCTTTTTACCATTTTAAGATATAAATCAACTATTAAGCTCAAATTACAATGATGAGAGAGAATAAACAATAAAAATTGATGTAAAATTTCGATTTTTACGTTAAAATTCGACAATTTTAGATGGGAATTGAACTGAAGCATTGAACAGAGAATCACTCGATTAATCAATTAAGAAAAAAAATGAGAAAAAAAAAGGAACCTGACGAACATGAAGAAACATTGAAACCCTAAAAACCCTAAAATTCAAAAATTAGGGGAAAACGAAAAGAGAAATGAAGAAACCTGATTGATGAATTGGAGGAAGTTGAAAATGGCAAAAATTAGACTTTGTTTAGACGGAAACAGAGATTATACCTCAAGCAATATGTTTGTTTTTATTTTTTCTGTTACAAAATTGATAATTATGATTATACTCCTAGTTATGATAATTAGATTAGATTATCATTATTATTATATAATATAATAATTAGATTATATTATTTTTTTCTTAAAATAATAACATAAAATAATAGCAACTTTGTAAAGTTTAGTCAAAAATGAAAAAGAAACTTGGTCAAAAAAAAAAACTTTGTAAAGTTTACATTTAATTAGTATAGTTTTTTTTTTGGTATAAAAATTAATATAATGTTTTTTTACAATATTCTATAAAGATTAATATAGTTTTTTTTGGTCAAGTATTAATATAGTTTTTTATATGACATTTTAACACCTTGATGGACACGTGGAGGGTAGGGAGGAGCAAGTAGAAGATGAAATCGGGTACCTTAGTCCACAAGATATCTTAGAATTTTGTGCTCAAAGATTTCCTTTTTTGGAGCAATTCAAAGGTTGTTATATTTTATTTTATATTGAACAAATAATAATATCATGTTCACTTACATCCTCTACCATGGTGACCAAAATAAGTAGGTACAAGATCATTGCCATTTGCCACGTGCTAAGAAGAATAAAAATTAAAAATTGCTTTTTTCTTTTTATTTCTTCCCTCAATCAACGTAAGTTAACTTACGCTTAACATTTTTCAGCATGAGTAAGATTAGTTCAATAATTTTTTAAGTCGGTTCAACCAATTTTAAAAATGTCAGTGTGAGTTAACTTACGCAAAAAAATATCGAACGTAAGTTAACTCGCACTGAATTAAAGGAATGAGCAATTTTAAAAGGGAGAAGAGCAATTTTCATGAAGAATAAGGAGAGAATGGAAAGAAGCCCATGTTTTGAAAAACAAACATTCATGAATCAAAATGACTATTACCCCATATTTTATTGAATGAAATACATGTGAGTACATCACTTTAAGAAATGATTACACATAAAGTGGCGAGTCTCACATTTATTTCATCTAATAAGATGTCGATTGTTAGAAATAATATGTTAAAATGAATGTTGATAATATTACTTTTGGAAAATACTTATCACAAACATTTGAACCCACTATGTGAGCATAAACAAATAAAATTACATATCATTTCATTATTTCAAATTTACATGTTATTAAAAAAAATATCTCTCTATTTCTTTTTTTAAATATGAGAGTGTGTTTAACTAAACTGATCAAATAGTTCTCTAAAAAATATGGTTGTTTCCATCCAAAAGCGTGAATTATAAAGTTTGTGTTAAAATATATGTTGTTAGCATTACTCTTCTAATTAGTCATAGAAAAATCAAACTTAAAGTATTTTTAATTTTCATCTATTATAAATTTAGAAAACAAATGTGCCAACTTCAATCACAGATAATTAAGATTAATTTGATTTGATAAAGAGTGTTACTCCCCACATGATGAATCAATTTTGTAAAGATGAGTCAGACATAATATACGAATTTAAAATAGAATAGGCTTCTACATTTGTATATATCGTTAAAATGAATATGAAATAGGGTCCAAAGAAAGGAGTCAAAATGAGTATTGAAAAAAAAAGTACAAAAAGAGATGGAGAATGATGGAGTTTTTTTTTCTTTCCTTCTATCTTAACAAAACAATTAGCAAATCATAGCTAATAATTACACTTAACTAACACTATATTATTTCATCTTTGTTCTACTTCTTTATTTCCCTAAGTAAGAGATTTTTCCCTCATTGTACCAAAAAAAAAAAGAAGAGATTTTTCCCTCAATTAAAGCACTTTAGTTTATACAACAGGGAGTATTAATTTAGAAAAAGGATTAACATCCGAACGGTTTACCAATCCACCTTAAACGTGACATCTCATTTGATAATAGATCTAAATGTAAGACACGAGAACTTATTTTGATAGCACTTTTTTGAACACAAAAATGCAATGTCATATTCAAAACCAAAATTTGAGTCCATGATATACTTGAATCAAAATATAACGTACAATGAATTAATTTGAGTAACATCAATGAAAAACATCAATAAAACTTAAGAGACATATTAATATTTAAATGAAGCTGTGATTTTGCAATCATATCTGCGTCATTTTGCTATACTTATGATTTAGAAGTTTCGTCTTTCTTATTTTCTTCTGAAGTTAATTTAGCACATATCATCATAATAATTCAAACTTTGGAGAGGGAGGGGGCTACATCATAGATAGAGATATAAAAATTTGCTCTATGGTTCATAGTAAAAGGAATATTATTAAAAAAAATCAAAACATGAGGGACTATTCTTTAAGAACAGTATGTGCCACAAAGATTAGCAAAAAAATTCTGTGTTACACAAGAACTGGAATCCAATAGCTGAATACCCCAAAAAAGCATAACATCTAACCCCCAAAACTAGTCTCTCTACACCAGAGCCAAACTCTTAACAAAAAAGCACAACACAAATGATTTCAACCTATAACATTCACTAAGGTTATAGACAAACTAGTAACTATAATCTTACGACCCTCCACACCCTCCACCTCCTCCACATCCACCGCCACCGCCACCACCTCCACCTCCACAACCTCCTCCACCGCCACCATCATGATGGCCACCATAGTGACCTCCACAACCACCACCAGTAGGAGCCACAACAGTAGTCATGATAAACATGTCATCGTACTTGGGTGCACTAGAACTACCATTATATTTGACATCTCTAGCTTTAGACACTTGCACACCATCCTTCTTAGTCTCTTTTCTTTTTGATGCGCCATTAACTTTTATTATTGATTCACCATGAACTTCATCCTTCTTCTTAGGAACCTCTTTTATTTTTGATGCAACGCTATTTATGTATTCTTTATCGCTAGTCTTTTCCTTAGGTTTGGAGCAGCAACTTCCCATATTATCGATTATCAAAAACTTTGAGAAAAGAAATTGTATTGTGTGATTTGCACAAAGTCGTGGTATAAATATACAAGTGAGATAACAAACTATCGTAACAAATTTATAAATGTTAACCGTCACGCTATACTTAACTTAATCTCTTACTTATAAATGTTAACTCGTCTCGCTATACTTAACCTAATTTTTCACTCCACACTTTTGCATTTAATGTTTATCTAATGTAAAATAAAATTATGTTCCTAATTAGATGCTATTTTTTGAAAAGGAATAACCGTTAACCCGTCTCGCTATACTTAACTCAATCTCTTACTTATAAATGTTAACCCGTCTCGCTAATTTTAACCTAATTTTTCCCTCCAAACTTTTGCATTTAATGTTTATCTAAAGTAAAATAAAATTATGTTCCTAATTAGATGCTATTTTTTTGAAAAGGAATAACCGTTAACTCGTCTCGCTATACTTAACTTAATCTCTTACTTATAAATGTTAACTCGTCTCGCTATACTTAACCTAATTTTTCCCTCCACACTTTTGCATTTAATGTTTATCTAAAGTAAAATAAAACTATGTTCCTAATTATATGCTATTTTTTTGGATATCTCTTACTTATAAATGTTAACCCGTCTAGTTATCTCTTTACCTAATTTTTATGAAATACTATATGACAATCATGACATTCATCTAAACTATTTTGTTACCTATTACCGTCAAATATTACCTTCGATAACGCACGGGTCGATGGTCTAGTTTGACCTAAAAGTCAATTGTTGATGTTCCTCACATATCATCATAATAATACAAACTTTGGAAAGGGTTTTCACATGAATGAAAAGACTAACTTTACTTGTGTACAAGCAATTCGGTTTTTGTAAACCTACTTTGTAAATTAAAAAGATAATGAATTCTAAAATGTTACAAGTATAAAGTATGAAATTTTATCCATTTTACGCACCACTCTATGGTGGCATTTACCATGGGAAGGGTTAATCCTTTCCCACCATGGGAAAGGTTACTTTTTAGCCTTAGATATAATAATAAAATAATTCAATGGTTGTGATCTTTTACTTGCTACCCTTTTTCAACTTTTTGGTTTTATACTTGAAACAAAAATTGAGACCCCACAACATATAAAATAATGATAAGTGAGTGGGCCATTTTTTATGGGCTTGTGGCCATCT
>Ga0228711_1010260_pt1 | contig 12380 bp, 7 predicted proteins | sample MedpolnodulmetaG_2_FD_177996 | JGI IMG/M metagenome (GOLD analysis project Ga0228711, IMG submission 177996) | Root nodule microbial communities from Medicago polymorpha collected in Santa Monica, California, United States - brown nodules | ecosystem: Host-associated > Plants > Roots > Nodule...
GGACTTATGCAAATGTTGTCGTATTGTTGGACAATGTACGACAAAATCAATTGCCCTAAAAATCATTTTAGGAGGATGATAAGTACTTTTTTTATAAGCATAAGATAGTATGTATACTTATTGATTTCTTCATTTTCTAAAAAGGTTCTTCGTATTAATCCGTGCTACTATATATGTTTATTTTTGGATATAACATGTCATTTTTCTTTTTTCAAACCATTCAGAACCACAAAAGTTCGACTCATTCATAAAAAAACGTGGGTGTATGTATGAGTATGACTCGAAGAAATCCTTCACTTTGATGACCACGAGGTAATGTAGGTTTTCATTACTTCTTTTTCAAGCTTAGAAATATGCACTATGTGATTTCTATATTTTGTTTTATTTTTCATTTAGATCGGCGATGTTTGATTTCCTTCACTTTGCGATGATTGTTTGAGTTAGATGTGAGTTGGTTCAATTTTTAAGAAGTACAACATATGCGATGTCGTCAAGTAAAATGAGCTTTTCCATGACGATTTTGCCAATTTTTACCTGTCGACACTTTTGCCAAACTCTACCTATTGACGCACTAACCAAGGTTGCGCTTCAGGTTACATCTTGACCTCCCTCTCCTCAATTTCATTTTCATTATATTCACCACAATTATTCAACAATAGGAAAGGCATCAATGGCGATCAATCTATTCCTTTTTATGTTGATGATTTTTACTTTCAGTTTCGTATTTGTTTTGGTGGCTGATATGTAACCGCCTTTGGAATGCTTCTATAAGAATGAATAGCAAGGAAGTGTGTTTTACTAAAATAAAATTTACGAATGATGGAAGGAAAGCAAAATAAATGAAGAAATTTGTGAAGACAAACAAGTTCTCTGCAGTTTGTTAGAGCTTAATGCGAATGAAACTACTCTTTCATGTTTAAGACCTCTGATGACATTCTTTTGACCAAAATTCTCCTAATATTCTTTAGGCATGTGCATCCATGTTATTGCTTTATTGATTTTTGTTACCTTTTCAGATTTACTTTTGATACATTAGTTGACATGTAACTTTTCTTATAAAAGTAGTTGACATGTAAATATTAGGTTAGGTTAGTAATTTGAAATTTTTAACAGGAAAGAAATAGACCAAAAACATGTAAGCATTTGGTCTCTAAAAAAAAATGTAAGCATTTGGTCTGTTTTAAGCTAGAGGTCCACATTTATTTTATAGTTGAATCACTTAATATCTATTATTGTAAATAATTAGTGTAACTTAAAACCCTCTTGCCTTGCATGCATAACTGTAGCCGTTAAAATTGTCTTCAGGTTGAGTTTTCCATGAATGGGTTACAAATACTACTAAATTAGGATAGAGAGATGAAGATCTTGTCAAAAATGAAAACATAAATGAATATTTTTTATATTTTTCAACTGTATGCAGCCTTAAATTGTTGGAGTTAATATTAAATTTAAACATACATAATCCAATTTCTTACCATATTTTCTCTCAGCAAAAAAAAAAATCATACTTAAGCCATTAAATTTTAGTCTTTTTTTATTTTAAACGTAATGATATAGTCTTTAAAATATCATACAATTATATGTTTGTATAAAAAAAAAGGCTAACAACTTTAGGTCAAAGAAGTGATTTATTATTGACGGTAACATGACTTTAATTTTTTCTTATAAAACTATTCTATGTTTCTATATAAGTCGATGATCATATCGCCTATTTCATCACATTGTTGTATTTTGCTGCCAGTTTATATCTACAATGAAACAATACTACATATAAGTGTATTAAAATTGAAGGTATGCAGATATAAGTCCTCTACATAACTTATGAACTTCAAAGCAGATATAAGTCCTCTACATAACTTATGAACTTCAAAAAAAAATCAAGTGGAACATGGAACTCGACCTCTTAGATTAGTCGACTCATGAACCAGATACCAAGTTTTTAAAAAAATTTATAAAATTTATTTAGAAATATTAAGCATATTAAAATATAGTTTTTAAATGCCACTCAAATGTATACAAAGACGCTTTTAAGTTCTTTTATGTGTTTTTAACGGCACGGGTCAAAAGTCTAGATGAGTTGAAAATAATGATGAAGATGGTATGATACTGATGTGACTTCAAATGTCGTTTATAGAAAAGTAGTATTTTTCCGTCAAAAAAGAAAAGTAGTATTTTGTAATGTATGATAATTAATGTAAAATGTACGGTTTTCGAACTTTATTGATGTCACTATGATATGACTAATATAAAACATTTTTATCATATGACTTATTACACTACAATTCGTGTTTGTTTGGTCGGTATGACCCGTGCATCGCATGGGTCAATGGTCTAGTTCCTTTAAAAAAGTGTTTTAAGGGTATTGTAGTTGCATCACTTTTTTACGTAAAAAGTATATATTGCTAATGAAATATATATTTTGCAATGTAATTATATTGTTAAATACACTGAAAAAAATTATATTTTAAATTTTTTTTTTACCTTTTTATAACCAGTAAATTATTTATATTTAATAATTCTAAATATAAGTATTTTTTTTTCTTATATTCAAGATTGAAAAAGGTTTTTTTTTTCCTTATATTCAAGATTGAAAAAAGTAAAGGGATGACTTATTTTTACAAAACCATAACTAAAAAACCAAGTAACTAACTACACTATCATAAGTTTATTCTTTTTTTAGTTTTATCAAATAATAGATGTACATATAATATAATGTATTATAAATCAGATGCATTAATTATTCAAATAGCTTAAAAGAAGAAATATTTGCTTGTAAGTACTAAGATGGTTAACAAATTTGCTTAATAGTCAAAAGTCAACTTCATATGTTTATATCCTGTCAAAAAAAACAGAACTGGAGACCTTGCATATATATCATGCATCGTCCTTACCAATTGAGCTAAACACACGATGACGTCCTTTATTAACAGAAAAGCCATATCTATTATGAGTTGGCTTGTTGGTTGTTTTGTATAGTTGGCCATATCCATTCTGATACCAATTTCACCGAAGGAATAAGAAAGTCCTCTTTGTATTTAAGTTGGCTTGTTTTGGTTGTTTGTTAGTTAGGGTTGTTGACCCCTTTAGCAATGGTTGTTTAGAAGATTATTTTCCTACAGGATGGATCTTTTGCATTTTATAGTTTTAATTGGAATTTTTCCGGTGGAGGAGATCATTATCTCCTATATCTTTTATCTTCTCAATCATAAAAGTATCGGCCCGAATAAACTACCTTTCTTCTACTGTTCTTCCATAGAACCCTAAAATCTACTGCCTGTGTTAATGTTGATATTTTGTTGGATGGTAAACAACAGTTTTAAAAAAGAGAAATGATATTTGAACATCCATTTAGTGACAACTTTCTCTCTCATACTCATATTATTTTTTACTTTATCTCTCTATTGCTATAGTCTCCGTGTCAATACTACTTTTTCTTTGTAAATTATGGTTGTCACCAAATTGGTTGTTAAAATAACACACTTCTTTAAAGAAGTAAGAACCAATCTGTGACTGGTAATTTATTTGGTGAAAAAAGCTATCAATATCTGCACACCTGTGGTGCAACATCATAAACGGAATCATGGTTCAATGAGATATTTGGGACCAAAAGATTAATTACCTCAAAATGAACATCAATAGGGGAAAAGAAATATATCCCGAAGAAATTTCAATTTATAAACTCCGAAGGAACTGAAGGAAAATTTTCACAAATTCCCAATTCAATGAACAGTTATCTAACTATCTTAGTTATCTTCCCCCCACCCCCACCCCCACCCATTTTGATTACTCCTCACTCTGCAACTCCAAAAAGTATGTGGCCGAGCATCCTTTAGATGAAAATAAAGGAAGCAGGAAACTAAGTTTATGCAGAATACCAAACAGAAAAAGCTCAAGTCTTCTTCGGCCTTTTTGAACTTCCTTCTCTTTTGTCGATCTCTGCAGACTTCTTCTTATCCTTCCTTTCTCTCTTCTTCAAAGCAGTCATGTGGGCCTTTAATATAGTTGCATAAGAAGCTTGAAAGCGTTGATGATCCTTTGGGCCAACCTTTCAAATGACAATCCAGTAAAATTAAATAATCGAAGTGGAAAAAGAAACTTACATAAACATGAAAAGCATGGAGAGAAAGCAGAAATAGCCAAAAAGATCTGGGGGGGGACTTGCGCGTGATGTTTCATCCAATTCAAAAACAAAATCTACATAAAGTAGGCAACTAACAAGAATTCTTCACTTAGGGCACGTTTGCATTCATTTATTAGAACTTATCCAGTCCAGTGACAAGCTTTTTTCAACTTATTTCCATAAACTCTCAAGGATTCCTTACAAAAACAGCTTATAGCTTTTATGAAAACAAACTTTAGATGTACATTTATGTACATGGTTCAAGTGTGGAAGGAATCCAAAAAGATTTGCTAATTTGAACAGTCGTACCGAAATTGAATATTTCGCAAGAATGTGTGATGTTCACTTACACCTAACTTCAATTCTTTTTTGAATGAGTGATGGTATCTCCATAATTGAAGTGATATTTGACATGTTGAGGATAAGAAAATAAAGGATCTTAAAGATTTAACCAAGGTTAAAGTGTAGCTTATATAAGTTATAAATAATTAATTGACTTAAGAGCAGATCGTAGCAAAGTCCAACCCTGTTTTTATAAGTTCTGTTCTGCTGTATTTTGCAGCTGTAACTCTCATGTTTATATGGACTAAAACATACAAGGTGATCCTAATTGGAGCTATAAGGAATAAGTCTTTATAATTAAGCACAAATTAACAACTCAAGGAATAGGCAATTAAGGTGATGCTGGATTTAGTAAAGTCGTAAGGAAGTAATTTCAGAATTATTCAGAAAATTCTGCCTAAATTTTAATGATAAACTAACTTGACCCTAAAGTGTTAATAGGAGCCTAAAACCAAGTAAGGGGGCAAGCTAGATAACAAACTTTGATTAATTGATCACGCCTAATTACATAAACCCAAATGGCATTAACATAAGCAGAACCAAGATAACACCTATGATCATTGGTCAGAAGGCATTACCACAGCAAACAGAAAAATGAAACAGAGTCAAGAGACGATCCCTTCTGTTGCACTTCATTTTCATGCCTTATCTAAAACTATGTGCTAATATTCTTGATAGTGTATGAAAAATAATACTCGGTCACTGATATTTTAAAAAGCAACTTCTTAATAATTACATGCTATTCTAGGCCTAAATATCGTGGAAAATCAGCTTAGGGAGACAGGGAATTTATTCAAGTGAAAAGTAATCACCAGAATTTAGCACAAACCAAAAGATCTACCGGTAAAAAAAATTTGGTAGATATTAGGACAACACATTTCACAACATAAACTAACTGCAATGCTTTCCACAAAAACAGGCTGTACCATAATATATAAAACATGTTTCAAATTCAAGAAACTTTTCCGCTGAAATCGCATCTCCAGCTCAATTGTCCATTCCAATAAATAAAAGCAAAGATCATAGTTATCTTCAAAAGAACTGATGCAGGAAAGATTGATGGGAGGTGTTTGGAATATTTAAACCATAATATATATGATATTAGCAGTTTCATAATGTTGTTCAAAACAAAGCTCATTTTTTAACTAGTTTATAACGTCGCAAGGAAGAACTTGCAGAGTTATTCAGAAAATTCTGCATAATTTTTAAAATAGCCAACTTGACCCTGAATAGTATGGTTAGTTAGGAACACAAAACCAAGTAAGGTACCAAGCTAGACAGCAATCTTTGATGAATTGATCAAGATTCAAGCCTAATTGCCTAAGCCCAAATTGCACTAACAAAAGTATAGCCATGGTTGATTGTAACCCGTGAACAACATACATATATAACACCATTAATGATTATTGAGGTGTTATCAAGCACTATATGAAATAGAGTCGAGAGATTGTCTATTTAGTTTCACTTTATTTTCATGGTTTGGTCTACAATTAGTTTTGAAATAATATTCCACACAAGCATGCCATAATATACTTGAAATAATATTCCACACAAGCATGCCATAATATAAAAAACAATTTTCAAAGTTGAGAAATATTTCTACTGGAATTATATCTCCAACTCAATTGTCCAATCCAATAAATAAAAGCAAAGATCAGGTATCCTCCAAAAGAACTGATGCAGGAAAGATTGATAGGAGGTGTTTGGCATATTTAAACTATAATATTTATTGTATAACCAGTTTTGTAAATCCCTATGAAAGTTGTTTTAGGGAATTCACGTTGTTTGTAATAAAACATGCCATAGAAGTTAGAACTAGTTCAATATCAAATATTTTTCAGTAAATCTTTGTGAATCTGTTTTGAACTTCAGAATTAGTATAAATGTTCAGTAAATCTTTGTGAATCTGTTTTGAACTTCAGAATTAGTATAAATATAGGAAGAAGATAAATGATGTTCCAATAAGAACTGGTTTTTCAAGTGTGAGAAAGTAATAACCATAATGAAAACACCTCCAAGTGACCTACTTATCCTGTTTTTGGAGTTTAGAAAGCACGCTAAAGATTTATTATATACGACGGGGTGACATCTACCACCCATGCAGTAAGTCTTTATTTCTTTATCTTTCATTTATTTATCTGTGGTGAAAAATCAGTCTATTCTAATCAAGGGCTTTTCACCAACAGCAGAGCAAAAATTACATTTTGGAATGAGACAAATACAACATGAAAACTGAAATTTAGATAAATCCACATTAACATAAAATATATATTATGCAACAGGTGAATTAATTTAGAAAGAACTTTATTTGATGATTAAACACATTAAAATATACATGCGCACAATAAAAAAGCGGACATATGGGCACATTAGTCATTGTCTACCCGTAAGACTTGATTAAGAAACTCCTATAAGCTAGAAGCCAATCAAAATGTGCCTAAAAATTTGAGAATGCTAACGAGTGCCCTTGGGGCATTGGTTAAAGTACTAAATGTGGTAAATTTATATCAAAAGAGTGTGTAATTATTGCACTGCCTAAAGTAACAACTTGTATTTCCAAGACAAAATTTCCTTCAATTGAATCCTTAAACAATGCCCTAAGGGCACTCGTTAGCAAGACCCAAAATTTAATACCTATATAGCCAGAAGTTTGTATTTCACTAAGTAGCCTAGTATAATATAGCAAGAGTTCATCTAACAACAGAGTTTTAATTAAAAACAACAACAAAGATTTAATTAAAAACATAGTGAAAACAACAAACTCAAAGATACATACCGTAGTAGAAATTGTCTTTTTCCCATTAGTGGCACGTATAAGGCATCTATACTCAATTGCTTCACCAGCAGTGACCAATTTATTCTTCTGAACTTTAGATTTCAAGGATGCTGGAAGAAAGAAAAAAATGCAACAGCAACAAACATACAAAAATAAGTTTCTGAACATATAAAACCAAAACCTTCACTCAATCTAGCAAATAGAATGGTTAAATATGTTTTTGATCCTATAAATATCTATATGGACTAGACATATTTAACCCCAAATGAAAACATTAAAACATACATCGTTTGAGAGTAACCCAAACAGTGCCCTTCTCAGTGCTACGCTCGAACATGCTGGTGAGTTCATTGAGAAACGGATCTAACTGTAGCAGAACCTAGTAAAATAAGGAAACACAGTGGTCATTAGAATCAAAATGATTCAGAAAGATCCCTTAGAACATTAATTAATGAAATAATACTACACTAATACTGATTCATTGTAGATCAAGACAGCATGATGATTCTCCCAGATGAATGTGGTCCAAAATTCAAAACAAAAATAAAAGTAAAAAATTACAGTTTTCTTAAGTAAATCTACACAATTGAAGAAGATTTAAGGGTCACGGCGACGACGTAAAAGTCAGAATGCCATCGTTCCACTTTACTCCTCACTATTTAACTTTGTAGCGCGTAAACTTATGATCAAAGGAAACAAAACTAATTGCATTCAATTATATCATATTTTGGACATACAAATCACATATTCATCGATTATACATGATCCAATTACGCATGAAGCAATAGATCAAAAAATAATATAATTACACAATAGATCCGTTGAATTTAAGGCAGCGAATAATCTAGAGCTTAAGATTGATTGTTGAGATTAAAATTTACCATGATCCAGTAGCAGCTGTAACGTTTGCGGGATGGTTGCGATGGAAATTTGACGGAGAGAAACCCTAAAACACTGTTGTAGACGAGTAGAGAAATAAGAAGAAAGTTGAAGAAGAAAGGAAATATTTGGTTTATGATAATGGGCTTGGACTTTTTCTGATCCAAGATAATCATGGACCAATTTATTATTTATTTCGATTTATTTTAATTTATATAGTTTCTAATTTTTTTCTCTTTGACACATTAAAATAGTTAAATACTACTGTCACTAACTCATTTCACACAACACATATTAAAAAAAATATATAAATGAAGAAGAGAGAAAAATGGCTTTAACTATTTTTGTTAAATATTGGTGGATTCTCCATTATCATAAATACAAAGTGAAATATATTGAATTGAGAATGATGAAAGTAGTATTAATTAAAGTTATAAAATGAAAAAATTAATTAATATTATATTAAAAAGTAAAATGACTCAATTATTTTTTGACACTTTTTTTTTTGTAAATGACTCAGTTATTATGGGACGGATGGAGTATGTTTTTACTCTCCGCAAAATTGAGACTTACAAGTTTACTCATTTCGTTCTTTTTTATTACATTAACGCATGTAAATCATGAACAGTTTTATTGTTATAAAGCGTGTAAATTATAAATGGTTTTTTATATGAAATTTTGGTTTTGATTAAAATTTATACCGTATATAAATAAAACAACATCTTTCAGCTATTTTAGGCTGGTTTTTTCTCTTTCCAAAAATGTCTTCAATTTTCAATACAAATAATACATGTAACAAATAAATAAAAATAAATTTAAATACGAAAATAAAGTGCAGCAGACATAAATGGTCAGTTTTTATTATGCACATGTGGATGCAACAAATTTGTGCAGTGTATACTGTATAGGGTCATTTACAATATTAACACAACATTCATTAATTATATTGCAGACCATGGTTGTACTATTTCCACTCAAAAAATACAACTATGTGATGGGATTTGCAACCAGTTTCCCTACTGCAAATCCCAACTTCACGCTTTTTGCAGATTACCAAAAACAAAAAGTGAAGGTTATAGCACAGTTACTAATTGATATTGAAAAGAACAGTTTAAAATTGATATTGAAAAGAACAGTTTAACAAGTATTCCTTCACGTTTTTAAGATGTTACAGACATTTGTGACTTTTAAATCGTAATAAATTCAAAAAATCGTATTTATCCTTTTCAACGAAAATAATAGTTATAAAGAGACAACATACATCTCCATAATGACGAGCTAGATCATGCCTTTAAGTGACACCCGTTATAAGAAATGATATCCTTTATTATAAAAGCTAGATTTGATGAGCTAGCATGTTTGCCCTAATCCCTTGCATTTCCCCTCCTAAACATGTAATTATTGATAATCTAATCTCCCAACCACACACTTAATCACAGTCGTTAATTCAAACTTTATTTTCAAACTCCTCACTTTATCTCTCATACAAAAATGTCATAATGACAATTGTAAACAGTGTTAATCATCCTCTTTTTCCCTCCCTAATACGTAATTAATGTTAATCAACTCAGTCAACCACTCCCTTCATCTCAGCCGTAGATCTCATAACCTTTCATGTATTAATGTTCAATGATTTGAGTCAACCACCCCCTACATCTCAGCCGTAGATCTCATAACCTTCCATGTATATTAACGAATGCATTCCCAATATCCTCTTCTGCCATCATTTTTACGTCAAAACATTTTAGACTTAACAATGGAAAGTGATGCATAAACTCTCTTAGCCTTGCACTCCTTGAAGGGTACAAATAACACCGCAAAATCTAACCATATTTCATCTTCTTTCTTGATCTCTTATGTTTTGTTCCATATATATTTTTCAACTTGCACTAATTTCTTTGAATCTTTGATCTTTTTCAGCTCCATCAGATCCAAGTCAAGCGCCCAGCTGTCGTGAGAGTTTGATGTCTACAGTGCAGTTGATGGAGTGCAGTTTTTTAGGATTTATATTTTTAGATTCATTTTGATGTTTTTGAATTTTCTTTACATTTTAATGCAATCTATGGTTTATCTTTCCAGTTTAATGTGCTCTCTTTTGATTTCAATGCAATAAAAAGTAATATCTTTTCGATTTAATGTGCTCTCTTTTATATTGAATATAATTTATGGTTTTAAAATGTTTCTTCATTTGACTATTGAGCTTAAATGTAATTTGTGGATGATTGCTTACCAACAATTAATATTGTATCATAATCCTTCATGGAGGCAAAATCATGGTTTTAAAATGTTTCTTCATTTGACTATTAAGCTTAAATGCAATTTATGGATGATTGTTTACCAGCAATTAATATTGTACCATAATCCTTCATGGAGGTAAAATAATGGTTTTAAAACGTTTCTTCGTTTGAATAATACACTTTTAGTTTTAACCAACGTTCAACAAAAAATACTGTATATATCACAAAAATCATGTTATGAAGGACATTTCAAATAAAGATATCAAATGGTTAAAAAAATATTGATGACAATCGAAACTTCAGGTTAAGACTTAATGATGTGCCATTGTGAATAATTACAATGGAATTTAATGGAACTTAATGATATGCGAAAATTCAACTTAATATTTATGGAGCTTAATGATATGCGAAAATTCAACTTAATGATATGCGAAAATTCAATTAATTTCTATGAGTGCAATTTAATGATTTGCGAAAAATATTGATGAAACTTAATGATTTGCGAAAAATATTGATGGAACTTAATGATTTGCGAAAAATATTGATGGCAATCGAAACTTCAGATCAACGATTACATGTTAGATTTGATTCCTAATGAAGAGAAAACATATTTGAACTATGATACTCCATTGACACTAAATGAAAATTGTGATGCGGTTGATGATGTCTGCACTCTAGAGAAAGATGTGTGAAAGTTTAACAATAAAATCCAAAGTAGTAACCTGTAAGGATGTTATGTCCTCGTGAAGTTAACTTAATTGATATTAACGATTCATAATATATATGCAAAGTCTAGATTCAAATAAATAAATAAAAACTATTTTGAGCTTCATCGTCATCCATAATCTTTTGGCCAGTACTAAAAAATACTGTTGGTCACCTTATATAAAAAAATTAATGAAATTGAAAAAACATTCATTTCATTCATGTTTTAGTTCCACGTTTAATCATTTTCAATTGGAGATTCAAACCCTAATCCTTCAATTACAATTTTGAACCACTTTCACTCCGCAAGCCATAGATTTCAGTGATTAAATTCATCAGAGTTAGGGTTTTAGTAAACCAATCTGGAAGAAATTGGAAACCCTAATTTAGAAGCCAGTTGCTGTTTCCGTCGATGTCGATCATCAGCGACGCGCTTCGGCAAGCGTTTATGCCGAAGCGCGAGTACGAGAATCTCAGAGAAGAAGAAAAAGCATGGGGCAAGCTTCAAAGACCAGTGACAATTTCTTTTGTGGCTATAATTTGGCTTGCAATCATTGTTTCTACGGTTATCAGTTTGAAGATAGTGTTTCCCGGTAGTGATGGGAAGAGACCGTTCTGCGTTCGGAAAATTCAATCGATAGAAATAGGAATGAAAGGTCACTCTTATTCTGATTTGATTCCTGGTGCTTTTTATCTTACCGATCAAGAGATTGCTGATTATTATTGGATGGTTGTGTTCATTCCTTCTTTAATCATTTTCGTCCTTTCCGGTGTCTATCTCATTGCTGGTAAGAAATTTAATTTCATCGTTACTTTCTATGAGTGTTTAATTTTATCCGATTATTATTGCCATGCATTGCTATAAATAAAAGGATATTAGCGTATGTTTGGATTCTCGGTGAGTTTAACAGAATCTCAGAGTTGAATCACAGTGACAGTGATTTTACAAAAGCTACATTTTTTGAGCTTCTGTAAAATCAGGGTTCTACACTCAGAGATGAGATTGAATGTAATTTTTTCTGACTTTTGATTTGAAAATATTTATAGTTGCAATGTGATATAATAAATAAGACAATATCATAGGTAGCAGACTGCAGTTCCTTTGAGACGGAGGATTTTTTGGCTCTGAAACAAATTTCAAGAGTGTGCTGGTAGAAAATGGGGAGAATTCAACTGTAGATATAATCCTTTTCATGGTGAAATCACAGCTATAAGGAAAAAGCTTTGAATTAAAAGTATAGAAATTAGAAAGCCTAGAGAGAGAGAGAGAGAGAGAGAGCGAGAGAGGGAGGGAGGGAGGGAGGGAGCGAGAGAGAGCGAG
>Ga0228711_1010263_pt1 | contig 12378 bp, 5 predicted proteins | sample MedpolnodulmetaG_2_FD_177996 | JGI IMG/M metagenome (GOLD analysis project Ga0228711, IMG submission 177996) | Root nodule microbial communities from Medicago polymorpha collected in Santa Monica, California, United States - brown nodules | ecosystem: Host-associated > Plants > Roots > Nodule...
TTTTGCATTTTTCTTTATTTTTTCAATAGCTTTGATTTATTTATTTTTTTCATTTTTTTTTCTTTTAAGCATATCTAGAAATATGCAACATTATCTCATGCCTTTTTTTTATTTTTTTATTTTCCTTTATTTAGTTTATTTTTGTGTTATTTCATTTTTTTCCTTTTTTATTTACTTGCTTTATTTAGTTTTTTGTTATTTCTTGCATTTTTATTTATTTACTTTATTTACTTACTGTTTTTTTAGTTTTTATTTTATTTTTAGAATTATCATCTCATCTTTTATTTTCTTTTATTATTCATTTATTTGCTTTATTTTAGTGTAGTTTAGTGTTATTATCTCTTTTCCCTCTTTTTCCTTTTTTTTTATATTTTTATTTTATTTTTTTATATATTATTTATTTACTTGCTCTTTTTTTATTTAGTATTATTATCTCTTATTTTTTTCTTTTTCTTTTATTATCTCTTATTTAGCTTTATTTTAGTTTATTTAGTGATAATATTATATCATGCATTTTATATTTATTTGCCACTTTATTTCTTTATATATTATGCTTTAGAATGTATCTAGGAACCATGTAACCATATGAATGAGAATATGCACCGACACTCACACATTTATTTTTATCGCTTTATGTCATGACTGTAAGCGAGGACCAAATGAATTAGTGACAAACTAGGTAATTTTTGGACTAATTTGAGGGCCTTAAAAATGAACAACTAGTAATTGTAGGATGAAATTTCGCTTGGGATCCTACATCATTGGTAATTCTTTTCACTTCTTTTTTATTTTTTTACATCATGTCGAAACGCTTAGTTTTTCCGTTAGCTTAGAAAAATCTTTTTTCCCAAAAATAAATCAAATATGCAAAACTTCAAAAAATATTTTCTTAAGAAACCTTGGATTTTAACTCAAGAGTTTGTTTTCCTCTTATTTTTTTTAATCAAATTTTAAGCAATTTTAATATCCATATTAGACTTGAATTTCTTTTGATTAAAATCAAACAACCTCACTTCCTTTTTCTTCATTGCCTTGAGGCTCCTTTTCCCTTCTTAAAACCATTTTCAAAAACTTTAAAATCAACCTAACCCACCAAATAATTTTTGAGAGTGAACTACATTGGTGATCCCTTTTCTTTAAGGGTATGTAGACAAAGGACCCAATCCTTCCAAATCAAATAAAAATAACCAAAAACATACTTTTTCTTCCTGGATTCTTTCACTTAGACATTTAGGCAACTATTTTCAAAATAAGCAAATAACTTAGCACAAGATAAATTAGGCAAAAGGTTCCTACGGAGTACCGTAGTCGTGTGGGTGCTTAACACCTTCCCTCCGCGAAATCAACTCCCGGATTCATAATCTCATAAGGGTTTTTACTTACTTTTTTCCCTTCCCATGAATAAAAGTTAAGAGTTCAAAGATTGACGATTCAAATCAATTAATGGTTTGATATCCGAAAATCAGGAGCACATACAAGAATTAATATTTTAAACTGTATGGTCAATGACATTACTTTTTTCATATGAGAGAAACTTGAATTAGATCTATAGCAGCTAAAGCATCGAAGGTTTGAAATTGCTTGAATATATGATATATGATGATGGCAACGACGATGATGAGGATATCATCCTCCTTCCCCTCTTTATGTTCGCATAAAAGTGAGTTGAACCATAAATTTTATCGTAAAAATTACGTATGGAGTCAAAAGATTTAAATCATAACTTCAAGTTAGAATCAATTCTATCAACAAAAACAATTTCCATCCAAATCACCTAAACATGCCAAAAATATTCAAGATTAATTAATGAGAGAGATAGAGAAGATTGAGAGATATTGATAGGAAGTTTGAATTGAGAGAATTCAAATTCATTCACATGGGAGTACATGTCATTGTCACATGGTTGATGTAGATAATTCCATCATCTATACAGTTGGCAAGTCAACGTTTGACTCTGCAATTTTTTATTTGAATAATGGTGACTTCAATATTGATGTAATATAAAGATTTGATGCTATATATGGGAGTGTGAATGTGCACCAGTTCACATTCTCAACTGTATCAGATCTCTAGCAGGTAAAGCATTGAAGGTCAGTACTCAGTAATTGCCTGCTTATATGACATGATATTTATGATGACATCATCTTCCTTCCCCTCCTTATGGTTATGACAATTAATTTTAATTTCTTGTAGAGAGTATATATAATGTTCTAGCTTCAATCAATCATATAGTTTCTTTTCTCTTTCTCCAGTATAACCTTGTGTTTCCCTTATTGTGATGTTCAAGGTTCTAGAGACGAAGAAAGATTGTTCCGTGTGAAATTGTTCCAATTCAATGGCGTATTTGTCTTCCGGAGCTTCTCAAATAATATATGCTGTAATCTCTGCTTATTGATTTCGAATTTGTTCTACACATTATTGCCGAAAATTAAGATTTATCAACAGATATACATGTTATTGGTTTTATAATTGACAAATTTAAACCCACTTGGGTTGGCCTAGTGGTATTGGCTTGGAACCTGGGAGTGTGCTCCTCCTCAAGGTCTCAGGTTCGATTCTCTCTGGTTCCAAATTTGAGGGGGTTAGTTTAGATTCTTCAAAAAAATAATTGACAAATCTAATCCAGACATATTAAGAATCACATTCTTAAAGTAAAACAGAACGTAACCATGTTTTATAGTTCTATATTTGTAGATATTGTATGAGCTGCAGAGTAAGACCAAAACATTTTTGTTACCTTCTTCCTTGCATTCTATGTCTTGCACAATCAATATAGGGACTTGAAATCATGGTATAATAGTACTAAAATTTACTTTACAGAAATTGGAGGGAACAATCAAATCAATTTAGTACTTAAAGTCAGAATTGGGACTTGAAAAAATGCTCACATGTGTAGCTTTGAGAGATTATGACTAATAAGCTTTTATTAGTTTTAATGACTTAGAATTGCCTCTGATTCTGCTTCTGTTAATTTTCATTTCCTCAGAGACAATACAGGCATTCTGGAAGTAAGGCATTGCAATATGGAATTGTTGCTAGGACAGCTAACTTGGAAATGCGGCGATTATGGGACTCTAGTATTATTCATGTATGTGAAATATGTGCGGCTACTCATCCATTTATAGTATATAAACTCTCTGAAGACTATTATAACATTAGTCTTTACATTCAATGCTTTACTAACTAAAATTTGGTTAATTTGAGTTGAATTTTGGACCAAGAAACTGATATGTGAATTTGTATTGCAACTTTATGCATTGACATGAACATATCAGAACATGATTATTAAATAACTACAAAAGCTGATTACAGTTCTAAATGAATTTTGTTTTTCAAACTCAGTCTTGGTTTATATTGAGGAAAAGGATTGTTTTGTAACTTTTAACAGTTTGTTTTATTTTTATCTATTCACAACCATAGATCATATTGAAGTGTGAAAATAATTTGTTACCATTGGTTAGAATAGTCTGTTTCTTATCAATACTTTATAGTATGATAATTTGATCTTAGAAAATGTTCATGTCTATAAAATCCAAAGTAGCATCATGAAATCAAAGGAACATATATTTCTTCTTCAATTCTTTCTAACATTATCTTTTGCAATTCCTGTTTCTTCAGAGAGTTTCAAAGCACCAGTTAAAATTGTGGGCAATTGAAGGAGTTAAGAAGAAAGAAATGGTCAATAAAATTGTCTCAGAGGTGATTGTTGTTTCTCTTATAAAATTTGACTCTGATCTAAAGCTCATGTTATATCGTCTGACTCATATTAATTATACCATAGTTCTATGTTAATCATAAAATGTCATCAAAACAATCATTTTTAATTACCTGGACTTTTTGATGATTAAGTAGTAACATTTTTTAATTGTTGTTGTATTTTGTTAATGCTATAGAGATCTAAGTTTTTATGAAGTACCTAAGTTTTTTCGTTCTTATTGAATTGAACGCTGTAGCAGAAAAGGCACCGTCAAACATTGCTCCCCAATCAAAGTATGATGTTTTTGTAAGCTTTAGAGGCGAGGACATCCGCCACGGATTTTTTGGCCATTTGGTTAACGCTTTTCCTCGAAAGCAAATAAATGCCTTTGTTGATGAGAAACTTAAGAGGGGAGATGACATATCACATTCACTTGTTGAAGCAATTGAAGGATCTCCCATTTCATTGGTCATATTCTCAGAAAACTATGCTTGTTCACATTGGTGTTTAGAAGAACTTGCGAAAATAATTGAGTGCAAAGAGAAATATGGACAGATTGTAATACCTGTTTTCTATGGGGTAGATCCTACAAATGTACGACATCAAAAGAAGAGTTATGAAGATGCATTTGCTGAACTTGAAAAAAGGTATTGTTCGTCCAAGGTGCAGATATGGAGACATGCTTTGAACACATCTGCTAATTTGTCAGGAATTAAGTCATCTGATTTTCGGTTAGTTCTTTCCTTCTCATAAATTTTCTAGGGCTATATATTTACTTACTTTATATAAAAGCAATAGGTATGCATGCCAATATTTGATCATTTACTTAAATAGCAAAATGACATAACCTTTATTTTCTCTGTTTTACTAGAGCGCATCTTTTTAATAGAACATTATGTTGTACTAGAGTGCATGCTCAAATAGTAGTTAATGCTACTGTAGGTGTGAGCCCTAGAGCCAATGTTTTTCATTTGAACTTAGAATTTATATTATGTTATTTATCTATAGCATGAGGCATTAAGTTATTATGACCGTTCACAAGGATCCTTGGAAGGGAAATTTTATTTCCGTTGCGTTTTTATCTCTGTCAATTAACGATTTCCCTACAGCTACAACTTGTTTGTTCTGGGGTTAATATAAATCTCAGTACTTTGAGGAATTAGGCTCTGATTTCCGATCAGTCATACCTTGGATTCACTAAAAAAAGAATGACTTGATTGTGATTATGTGTATTTAATTTGGGCCAATGTAGTCTATAAATTAGTAATGGTTTGTTGACAACTTCTATAGACGAAACATGCAGGCAACAACACATTTTTAACCCTTGATCCTACTAAGGAGGAAGGAAAAGAGAGAAAAAGAAATGTTTTATAATGGGTATTAAACCTCTCAATACAAACTTCTAACAAAATAAGTTTATAGTAGTGCTGACAGTTCAGATTGATAGTATGTTCGTTGTCTGAAACGTGGCAGTGTCCTATATCTACATGACACCGATGGATATGTTCACATTTTTCTTTCTTCGATTTGATTTATAGGAATGATGCTGAGCTGCTTGAAGAAATCACCAATGTTGTGTTGATGAGGTTGAAGATGTTGAGTAAGCACCCAGTTAACTCAAAAGGACTTATTGGAATTGACAAACCAATTGCACATTTAAATTCATTGTTAAAGAAAGAGTCAGAAAAGGTCCGTGTGATTGGAATTTGGGGTATGCCCGGCATTGGCAAGACAACTATTGCAGAAGAAATTTTTAACCAAAATCGCTCTGAATATGATGGTTGTTGTTTTTTGGCAAAGGTGAGTGAAAAGTTAAAATTACATGGAATGGAATCTTTAAAAGAAACCCTTTTTACTAAAATATTGGCTGAAGATGTGAAAATTGATACACCAAATAGGTTGGCCAGTGATATTGAGAGACGAATTGGCTGCATGAAGGTTCTTATCATTCTTGATGATGTTAAGGACGAAGATCAGCTAGAGATGTTATTTGAAACTCTTGACTGGTTTCGATCAGATAGTAGAATAATTCTAACAGCCAGAGATAAGCAAGTACTTTTTGATAATGAAGTTGATGATGATGATCTATATGAGGTTGGGGTATTGGATTCTAGTGAAGCACTTGCACTTTTCAATTTGAATGCCTTTAAACAAAGTCATCTTGAAACTGAGTTTGATGAAATATCAAAGAGGGTGGTCAATTATGCCAAAGGAAATCCATTAGTTCTTAAAGTGTTGGCTCATATGCTTCGTGGAAAAAACAAAGAAGTATGGGAAAGTCAGCTAGACAAACTTAAAAGACTGCCAGTTCAAAAAGTTCATGATGTAGTGAAACTCAGTTACGATGATCTTGATCGTTTAGAGAAAAAGTATTTTTTAAATATTGCATGTTTCTTCAATGGGTTGAGTTTGAAAGTGGATTACATGAAACTTTTATTGAAAGATTATGAAAGTGATAATTCAGTGGCTGTTGGGATAGAAAGGTTGAAAGATAAAGCTCTTATAACTATTTCTGAAGATAATGTCATATCCATGCATGACATTTTACAAGAAATGGGTCGGGAGGTTGCTCGCCAAGAATCTAGGGAAGACCCAAACAAACGCAGTCGATTATGGGATCATGATGAAATTTGTGATGTATTAAAAAATGACAAGGTAAAAAAATATAGCATCTTTAGATAACATTTGTTATTTTGGTTTAAAATGTGGCTTTCAATGATTTAGAATTTTTCTTTTCCATTCATGACAGGGTACTGATGCTATTAGAAGCATATGTCTAGACTTGTCATCAATTAGGAACCTGAAGTTAAGCCCTCATGTATTTGCTAAGATGACCAACCTGCAATTTTTGAATTTTCATGGTGTAAGCAATGAAGAGTGTTCATGGCTTCAATCTTTTCCAACTGATCTAAGATATCTTCATTGGATGCATTGTCCTCTAAAATCATTCCCAGAGAAGTTTTCTGCAGAGAATCTTGTTATATTGAACTTGAAAGGTAGCCTAGTGGAAAAGCTTTGGTGTGGAGTACAGGTAATTAAATACGTGTCTTTTAGATTAAATTTATGTTTAATTAAGGAATTATAAATTAGTTATGTAAGCCTATCCAATTCACCGTTTGTTTTTGGGTAGCAGGATCTAGTTAATTTAGACATAAGTGATTGCTCGGAGCTTCAGGCTCTACCCGAGCTTCCATCATCACTTGAAACTCTACTTGTTGACTGTTTGTCACTGAAGTCTGTATTGTTCCCTTCAACAGTTGCTGAACAATTAAAGGAAAACAAGAAAAGGATTGAGTTCTGGAATTGCTTCAAATTGGATGAACATTCTCTCATAAATATTGGGTTGAATCTGCAAATCAATTTGATGGAGTTTGCATATCAACACTTATCGACACTGGAACATGATAAAGTTGAAAGTTATGTTGATTACAAATATAACCATGATTCTTATCAAGCAGCGTATGTGTATCCTGGAAGTAGTGTTCCAGAGTGGTTGGAGTACAGGACAACAAAAAATGATATGATTGTTGATCTCTCTCCACCTCATCTCTCCCCTTTGTTGGGCTTTGTTTTTTTGCTTCATCCTTGCTGAGGACTCCCAATATTGCGACATTATGGAATTTAACATCTCTACATTTGATGGTGAGGGTGATGATGAAAAGGATGGTGTCGATATCTGCATGTATAGGACATGTTACTATACTGAATTAGATCATGTTTGCATGATATACGACCAACCATGTTCTCACTACCTAACCAGCATAGCAAAAAATCAGACACAGGTTAAAATCAAGGTTACAGCAAGGACAATAGGTAATAAATATAGAGAAAGAACAGAGGTGAAGCTAAAGGGGTTTGGTATCAGCCCCATAAGTCACACAATATATGACAATTTCGTTGGGCAAATGGAAACGTTTGATCATATTAACAAATGGAAGTGGACTGTGCTGCTTAGTATCATCCTATGTATTTCCTTACTGCAGCTGAAGATGAAGATGAAGAAATTGATTTAGGCACAAGACTATAGTCTGATGTAAGTAACCACCGTTAACATTCGAGTTATCAACATTACTTCTTATGCTTAAAATTATAATACACACATATTAAGTGCTTTAAAACACACTATAAGCAGTCCATTAAAATATATTAGTTTTTTGTTCTGCAGTTTGATGTAGTGGTTGCAGCATTTCCAATATTTGAGGAAGCGTATCAGAAGGGGATTGCAGAAGTATAGGTGTGATACTCAGCTCCCTGAGTATTCTTTGTGATAATAATGGTTGCATGCTAATGGAAATTAATCTTGTTTATTTCTAGTTTTCCCGTTCATTTATGGTAACCATGGAAACCCTTTATGTTGTGGAAACTAGCTGCAAAACATATTGTTTTCGAGTTAAAGTTTATTTCAAGGTATTGATCTTGTAATGTTTCTGGTATTTATCATAGGCGTGATTTAGATAATAAATAAAATCCCTTCTTTTCGTGATACTTGTTCTCTTCTGTCTTTGTTGATGTAGATGCCCAACAAATGATCTTGTGAAGTCGTGATGATTCACATCCTCATTTTTGTAACTAAAATTTTCTTAATTTGCAATTTAGACTTCCAATACTAATAAGTGATCTAAGGATATTGTTTAACTAGTACTCCCTCTGTCACTAAATATAAGCACTCATTTGATTAAAAATTATGTCTCTAAATATAAGCTCTCGTTTAACTAATTTTATTATTTTTTTAAAAAACTCCTGTCACAAAATACTAAATTTACAAAATATCATTTAAAATTAACACAAATTATAATAACAAAAAATTACCAATGCTTGTAAAAAAAAAAAAAAACTACCAATGATCTCTTTCATAATATTCATTTGGCCTATTATTTTTGGTTGTGACATACTGGGACTGCAGCTGATGAGGTTGAAGTCGAGGAGGTTGTGAATGATACTAGGACTAAAACTCAGGTTGAGTCTGATACTAAGCTGCTGGTGGTGGCAGAATCCTTGAATGCACCAAATCGCTAACCTCTGCAAACAATTCCTTGCCATTCCATTCGTTCTTCATTCCTTTGTTGCTCCACTAGTCATGCATGTTCTGCAATTTTTTCCTCAACATTTTTATCCACCACTTCATCCATTTCTTCTTGTTGACTCCTCAAAAGTCACCTCATCTCTTCAATGTCAGGTAGTTGAGATTGAGCAGTATTGGAAGAAGAAAAGATAGATTGATCAATGTATCCAAATGGACCTCCTTTCAATTGCATGATAAAACTCCAACACAGGGCACTCGTCGTTTTTCTTTCTTTCCTTCCTTTGCCCCCAATAAAGTCCATCCATGCATTTGTTGCAAATTGGTACCTCTATGCAAGAGTTGCATGAATTTCAAGAAGAAGGTTGTTTTGGTTTTCCATATAATCTTTCATAATAGCATCATTCTCTTTAGCAATGTCTTAAATGAATTCAAAAGTTATATTTAACACATATGAAGATTCAAGCAAAATTGCATCATGATCCAAGCAAACCATATGAAGATATCTCTTCCTATAAAAGATTAGTTGGAAGATTACTTTATCTTAACACCACTATACCTGATATCACATTCATCACACAACAGTTGAGTCAATTTCTCCTCAAACCTAAACATAATCATTACAATGTTGCTATGAGAGTTTTGAGGTATCTCAAAGGGTGTCCAGGTCATGGTCTATTCTTTTTCAGAGATTCTGATCTTCAGATTCAAGGCTTCTCTCATGTTGATTGGGCACGTTGCTTAGACTCTAGAAGATCAATTTCTGGTCAGTGTTTCTTCTTAGGCAAATCATTGATTCCATGGCGCACCAAGAAGCATCTCACTGTTTCTAGATCCTCCTCAGAAGCTGAATACAAGGCACTAGCAGGTGCTACTTGTTAACTTCAATGACTTCTCTATCTGCTTCAGGATTTATAATTATAATGTTCCAAGTTACATGTCTTCTATTGTGAAAAGCAAAGTGCTTTACATATTGCAACCAACCTTGTCTTTCTAGAAATAACAAAGCATTTGGAAATAGATTGCCACTTGGTCAGAGAACAACTTCAATCTGGCATCACGAAGCTTTTGCTAGTAACTTCACATGCACATATTGCAGACTTTTTCCCTAAAGCACTAATACCTCAACCCTCTCATACTCTATTATACAAGCTAGGGATGGCAGACATCTACCAACCTCCAATTTGTGGGGGCATATTTCATCATGAAGATACCCAAGCCTCTTAGTTGATAACTTGCATAGCAAGTTACATAGTTAGTTGTAAGTGTCTTAGAGTTGGTATAGCATATAGAGCATGTATCATAATTATCCTACACCTTCACGAACTCTACATAAGATGTAATGTACTCTATGATCAAGTAATGATGAGAATCTATTTCATTCATTTCTTAGTTTCATTATATGAACTTTTCTGGTTAGTTTGATAAGCTAATACTTATCTCAGTTGCAGTGTTCCTTGGTGTGAGAATAACTAAAATCACTTAGGGGCCGACAAGAGCTTTGATTTGTGTGAGTGTAAGAAAGTGGATTACTTTGGTGTCTAAATGGAAAAGTGAGGTATTTTTAAATTTTATTATAAAAAGAAGATATTAGAAAATTTTGATTTATTTAAAATTCACACAATTGCATTAATAGTTCTTTATTAAAATTAAGGAATAATTGTTTATATTTGAATACTTTTTAAACGGATTTGATTTCTTAGTTTTAAAAATAATGACAATATAAAGGAGAAGATGAATAAGAAGACAATCACAATAAATAATAATGTATTTTATTATGGTAACAAATTACAAGGACGGGGAAGGGGAAAGGGATGAGGACATGAGTTGATATTGATACAAAGTGGTTGATGCGAAATCCTTGTGTTTTTCTTGAATCCGTTATTCTCATCATACAAATATCTAGGGGTGGGCAAAGTTTGGTTTTGAACCAAAACTGCATGTGAACTGATCTGAACTGTTTTTCAGTTCGTTAGAACTGAACCGAACTGTAATGTAACAACTCGAACTGAACTGAAACTGTTCTTTAAAACAGTGAACTGTTTCACTTGAAAAAAAACTAAACCAAACTGTTGTCAAAAAAAACTCTGCATCAATTAGCAACCAACATCAATCATCGAGATTAACCACACTAGCTGATGTCATTCCATAAGACGATGAAGAAATCATCTCTGCAAAAATTATATTAAATATTATTAGAAGCTAACATATATGCACATTCTTATCACAATAGCACAAAAGGGGACAAGTTATTACAATAGCACAAAAGGGGACAAGTTATTTTCACAAACTATCTATTATCTTCCCTCTGTTATAGCAGAAAAATATTGAACCATGGACCAAAGTTAAACTCACCAAGCCCATAACTGAAAAATACACATTCATTTTCCTTATGTCACAAAACACAAGTTTACTCAAAGCTCAGGCAAATAAAATCTCAAGTAATAACTAGCAAACTTATGTGGCATTAAATTACCATCTATTATCAAATGCAGACTATGATACTACACCAGAAAACTAAACCATCCAAATGCAGACTATGAAATTAAATTACCATCTATTAACAAATATAAAGGACTCCTATGTAGTAGGAGTGCCAGAACTGAACAAGTTTATAATCAACATTAGTGAAAAATCACTGTTATCATAGAGGTTCTATTATTCTAATCTAATTAAGAAACTGATGAACACCAACTGTTCAAGAACGTTAGGCATATGTCATACAAGGCGTAACCCTCAATCTATTGATGAATTATCCTAGCAATTAATATAATCTAGATCCGGTTATTAGACCTGACGCTAGTAGAGAATTAAGCTAGGTTTGTTTCAAGATGAAAGGAACTGAAAAGTAATAAGAGTAAGATATATTAACCTAGGTTTCTAGATACTTGATATCCGACTAAGTTACTTCATCATATTAAAAGTATATCAGGCTGTTTTAGAATTAAATCTTTGATAGTCAAAATAACTGTATTGAAATTTCAAGTTACTTCTTAAGTTCAGCTGTTAATAAACTATTGTATAAACCCTCCAAAGAAAAGCAAAACTGAATAGAAAGAAAGAAAGAACAGTAAACTTGTCAAATGATTCACACAAATAACAACTATTTCCATTTGAAAGACTTCTTTATTCATTGATTCCAAGAAAGGGAAACTCTAACTATGTAGAAAGAAAAATCATTATCAGTTGCTTCCTATCATATTATTAATAAGTTTTAAAACAGAAATGAAAGAAGAGCCACCACTAACAACCGCATTCCTAGCCATAACAAGATCTTTACTACCTATTCTATAATCCACTCTCAACTCCAATGCTAATCCCAATTCCTTCACCAACCTAAAAGCATTGAGTTGTTGTTCTGCATAGATAGGCCATGTCAATATTGGCACACCAAACCACAAACTTTCCAAAATAGAATTCCATCCACAATGTGAAACAAATCCACCAATAGCCTTATGTGTCAAAACCTCAACTTGTGGGCCCATCCACATATCATTCCCTTACCTTCCAATTCCATCCCTTCTAAAAACCCTCCTGGTACTCCCTTTTTTCTCAGCATTCTTAGCCCACAAAAACCTAACTCCACTATGCTTAAGTCCTATTGCTATTTCTCTTATTTGAGATGGAAGAAATTTAAAACCTATGCTTCCAAAACATAGAA
>Ga0228711_1010264_pt1 | contig 12378 bp, 2 predicted proteins | sample MedpolnodulmetaG_2_FD_177996 | JGI IMG/M metagenome (GOLD analysis project Ga0228711, IMG submission 177996) | Root nodule microbial communities from Medicago polymorpha collected in Santa Monica, California, United States - brown nodules | ecosystem: Host-associated > Plants > Roots > Nodule...
AACAAGAATTTAATCTTTTGAATGAAACAATAACACTTCCGGGTGAATGCTTGGGAACTGTCGTTTAACAAGTTTGAATTACCCCATCCAGAGGAAGATAATTGTTGTAGTTGGAAGGTGCATTCCATACCTAATCACGATCTTCTGGCGGAATCAGACTGTTGATTATATCTTCAGTTGATCTCTGCAACGTTACCCCCATATTGATCCACTAGAACATGTTGTGCTCCCAAAACATGTTTTTCACGTTTTCGTCGTTTGTTAATTCCACCCAAGTGAACGATACTCTTCCCTCGTCAAGCGTTGGACGTTTATACCGAACGTATTTCACCCTCCTTGTGTGTCTGAGGTTGACTCCTTGGTTGAATTCATTAAGTTGATCCTTGAGACCTCTTAACGTAACACCAAGGCACCAAACCTTCAACCTCTGAGGTTCTCCGCCGTTGAATTCTACATGAACGTCGATCTATCCAGCCATTGCTTCAAATCTACACAATAAGAAATTAAAAACAATCAATCAAAAACTCATTCAAACATTTCATCAAACACTTGGAGTGCAAATTATACATAAACCCTAAAAATGATAACTACAACATAAACATGCAAACATCTAAACAATTAAGCAATATAAGTGATTTACATGTAACATTGTATGATTTCTTAGCCAAAAAATCAAAATTTAAACTAAACCCTAAAACTAAAAAAATCTAATCTACGTGTAAAAAATCTAACATAATCATGCAAACATCTAAATATCATAACAATTAAGCACTATAAGTCATTTACATGTAACATTCTATCATTTCTTGCAAAAAAAAAAATCAAAATTTTAACAAAACACTAAACCTAAAAAATTATAGTTTAAGTGAAAAAATCTATCATACCAACATAATTTAAGTGAAAACTTACTTGTTCTTGTTGTTAGAGTGTTGTTTGATTGGAAGTTGAAGGAATTTTTGCCCAGGCTTATCACAGTACGCAGCGTGAGTTAACTCACGCAGAGGCAAATTGGACAATTACTTTATAAATGAGCAGAACCGTTTGGGTAAAGAGCAGAATTCTTCCTTTTTCTCTCCTCTCAGCAGAAACGCGTTTCCTTTAAACCCAACAACAACAAAATGCCATTCATCCCATCTCCTCTCTCAGCCGGTCATGGTAATCCCATCTCCTATCCATTCTTAGCCTGTCAGTCCATGCCCATCTCCTCTCTTTTTCTCTCTCAGTTCAGTTTTGAAATTGATTATAGTAGTGAGAGTAATTGAATCATGATATAGAAATTGAAATTGAATTAAGATAGTAAGAGTAGTAGTGATAGCAATACTGAAATTGAATTTGATTTTAACTTTTAGGGTTTGGTTTGGTTATTAAAATCGGCACTTGTTGGTTTTGCTAAAACTTTAATTGTTCCCTTTTTTTTATGTCGATTATAGGAACTTTGCAATTTCTTCACCAATTTGATTTCCTAGGTTTGTTATCTGTTACGGCACTTTGCAGATTTTAATTGAATCATATTCTTGTCTTTTAGTCTTAGCACAATGCACATAATTGAAGTTGGTTTGGTTACTAAAATTGATTTAGGTTGTTTGGAATTGGTGTTGAACTTGAACTAGGTTGTATTATTGAGAGAATAAGAGTGAGTAACTAGCTCTCTCTCAAAAAAAAGAGTGAGTAACTAGCAATCCATAAAAGTGGGGATTTATTGGTTACTAAAATTGATTTATTGACGTCGAATGAGAGTGAATTAAGTTGTTTGAGTCCAACTTCATCATATGCAGCTTTTGATGTGGACAAATTATTGAGGATGGTCGAGCTTTATCCAAATGATTTTAAGGACATGTTAGAAGTGGTGATGCACCGTCAACTTCAGAGTTATGTTAGAAATGTTCGAGGTGATCCTGATTTTGCAAAATTGACAAAAAAAATATAGCCCCACTGATTTTGAAAGTCCAGGTCCGCCCCTGGTTGCATTGAATGAAACTGGAAAAGAATAATAAGCTGTTTATAATTCAATTGTTTCCCCATAGACCCTTAAGGTTGACATTCGGATAAATATTTGCCACTAAAAGTTTGATAGTGATACGCTAACAATTTTTCCCTCAAAAAAAAAAATACACTAACAATTTTGAGTACTATACTTCCTAAATCATAAACTATTACGGCCTAAAAAAAACGTATATATTATTTTTTGACAAATCCTAAAACTTATTTAAACCATTGCAAAATAGTAAAATATATGATTTATGTATGTATAAATCGGTAGTGTCAAAAACTCAGCGTTATAATTTAAAGTATAAATTCCACCGGAATATACCCAACTCAATAGATTAGTCTCTGTCATTACACACAGATGATATATGTTCATTAAAAGAATTAATTTTTATAATTGGTACATATGATTGTTCCACTAGCATTGGGCGGCAATGGACATATAAAAATGCGTTTATCTTACACTTTAAACATTGCATCACGACCAAGCATTATTCGAACCTAGACTAACTCATCTATGTTGTTGTTATCACTTTCCTTGAACTCAGCCTATGTTGATTTTTAATTAAAATATCACAACACAACTTGCAAGTTGCAAGTTACAAGTTACAGCTCTCCTCTTAACTAAAACCTGACCAAGACTTTCTTGCAGCCCCCAGATTACAACTTGTCCAAATGGAACAAATATCATTTTAAAATTTGAAATAATAAATAAGATCATTCCTTGCAAAAAGAAAGAGTATGGGAAGGAGAAAGATGTGATTGGAGGAGAGGCAATGCAAGTGAAAATGCACCGGAATGGGTTTCATGACTTGAGGTTCTAAACCCAATAAGGTGGGACCCAAATAACAACCAACAATTAAACTTGCATATACTTTCTCCTTCTCAAATTATTATAGTTAAAGTCTTGCTAACGAGTATTTTAAGACATTTGTTAAAGATTTAAAAAATGAAATAATTGACAAAATTTTATGTTAAAAAAGTTAGTTTTTAATGTTTCAATGTATTGAATATACAATTTTCAAAATCAACTTTTCACTTTAAACTTTTTATCAAATGTCTTAAGAACACTTGTTAGCATTTCCCTTGTAGTTATAATCAACCACTTCAATTTTATTTATTTTTTTTAAATATTGTCGGTGTTTGATTTGTACTTTGTAGAGCAAGACCCATAAAATTATAATAACCAAAACAAAAATCCCACTCCCTGAAGCCGAAAGGAAACAAATCAGAAACGTTGATGTTGGGGCAAAGTGACTGGAGAGCTAAAATTAGAAGGTCGTACTCATATTTCATGAATCTGAATCAAATTTTCATGAATGCAAATAACTGGGCCCTATTTCTCTAAAACTTTGATATTTTAACAAAATTGTAGCCTATCATTGTCCATAATCAACTGGTCCCACTAATAATAGAGGAATGAATACAATGCAACAAACTTGAAAGAGCCTTGAAAATGTGCAGAATTGACTAGAAATCAGCCCCCTAACTTTGTTTGTTGCATTGCACCAAAGGGAAAAGTGACAAAATTCACTCATGTGACCTTAACTTAAGTACCCTTCACATCAATCTAGAGCCGTCATAGGATTGTTACATACAGAAAAATTCACTATCATATCATGTGCGGGTCCGTCTCCAATTGCCACCGTCGGCCAAGAAACTTAATGCATCTAGAGGAAAGTGAGAGCTCACTACTATGTCAAATATGATCATAACTAATTTTTTAAGTTATAACTAATTTCATGATCAACCATCCAAATAGTATGTGAACCAATGATAATGATGTCTTAACTATTTTATTATCATGGGTGTCGGTGATTTTTTTTTATTTTTTTATCAAACTATAATTTTTTTAATAAAAATATTACATTTAAGGTATGTCGTGAAGTGGCGGCCACACAGATAGCACTTGAGTGAGATAATATTTGGTGACATTGACCAACCACAGTGACAATCTGACTTTAGTTTACTTACTAAGTAGTGAACGAAAACAACAACTATAATTTACTTTTTTAAAAAAAGGAACACGTTACTAATACTAACGACTTCCGTTTTTTTTATATTTTTTCAAAAATAATAAATTGCATCTAATGTCTCTAATTGTATAGGATTGACCAAATTTTTACGGTCTCAAGTGAGCATCATAGGCAAATGCATACACGGGGACAACTACAACAATGACAATCACTGTATTTTATGCATGGTTTATATTACATGAACATTTTTGTATGGTCTATATTGCATCAACTGGTTTGTATGGTTTAGATTTAAATAGACAATTTACATGATCTAGATTGCACCGATAATTTGTACCATCTAGATTGCATTGATAGTTTCCATGGTCTAGAATGCATTTTATAAATTGTAGTCTCATTCATTATGTATGCTATTCACAAATATTCATGTTAAAATGAGTCTAAACTATTTTCTTTACTATAATTTTAGGAGACTAAAATCATTTAAGGTCAACCAAAATATCTCAATTTTCTGATTTTGAAGAGAAGATTAATTGATATTTTCAAATTTGGAAGGGTTGTCCTGATCCGTCTTGACTATCATCATTATAATGATCTTTCGAGTTCAATTGTTGGAAGGTAAGTTTTACATGCCAACAAATATTTGTTAAGCTTCACCTATATTTTGCTCAACAACGATTTATAAACATTTTTGATTTACATCCACCCATTCAACACCTCATTTTCTTTCTATTACAACATTCTCGTCACTTCTCTAATATATCATATCACACTCTTTCTTAATTTCTATTTTATTAGTGTTCATATTTTCCTAGTATTTTATTTGGAGTATACAACTTGTTTATGAAAGAATGAGTATGAAACAATGCACACAACTTGGTGGAATAAAATGTGCATTGGGATTGCAGAAATTGGAGGAAACATAAATGCGTAAAATCTAATCCAATATAGGGTTACTTGATAGCACGTGATTGAGGTTTGGTACATGGAATCAGGATGTACTTGTTACAACATAGAACTATGCTTTCTTCTAATATGTCAATTACACACATGAAATTAAATCATGAAAAGGCAAATCCAACCAACAATGCATGTACATTTTTGAAACTCAACAAGATTGCGGTGCCAACAGAATTCGCCTGCCTTTCTGTAACATGGTAATTCTTTCGTTTAACTTTTTTTAACTAATAAAAATACTATGTTTATAGTGTAAATTATTCTTCATGTCTAATAAATTATAGAAAATTTGGTTGAAGCAAGATAACTCCGCCTTACATGTATGACATGTTTCGATCAAGATTGATCAACCATTAAATAACGGTGAAAACTTCGTACCAATAACACGGTAAAAAAAACCATCCACAATAGTGAATGAACTAATTATAAGACAATTTTTAATATATATGAAAAATGATATTTATAAAAAAGGATTGATAGTATAATTTTCTATTCGTAAAATTCCAGAGCATGTAATGTGGTGCTTGATTTGCAAGCAAGTTTGGTATCTGAATAACCGTAACTTTTATCAACATGCAACTTGACTATACTCTCTGTTTTGTGCAAGTGCAACTAGCTAGCGCCGCAAATCTAAATCTTCTTCCAACTTCCAAGGCACCATTAATTTATAATATTCCTTTAATTTTGTGCAGTTAAACTATTCTTGATTTGGCCAATGTAGTAAACCAAGCTGTCCAAGCATGACAATGTTCCCTTTTAACAGCAACGGTATGAAGTATGCATGACAGTGTCAGCGCATATAAGGTTAATTAGAATTTTGGTGGAATTTGCCTATGTAATTGATTTATGATAGTAAGATAGAGTGAAGAAATTGAAAGGAAAAAAAAGAGAAAAAAAATTAGAAAATAAGAGGATTGTTTTTGGTATATAAGGAAAAATGAAAATAAAGAATGAGAAGAAAAAAAATAAAAGTATAAAATGACTTAAATATCTCTAAATAAAGTCAATTTGAAAAGGAGAATGATAATATATCCATAATAATGCAACCAAATAATATATTATTATTATTTTATAAATATATTCCTTTTTAATAAATTTAATTAAATATATTAACATTAGATAATGTCAAATTAACAATAAAAATCAACTTGATTGACTCTTATTTAGAAGAATATTATTGTAATTTTCTTTATTTTTATGGTCTCCCATGCCTTTCTTTGGAATGAGTGGGAAGATATTTGGTGCAAGACTTACTATTATATCGTTTCTTCGATGGTTGCAAGTTGCAAATGCTTGAACTTTCACATGACTTCATGGCAGGGTAGTAGGATATGCTAAAGATATGTCTTCAACTAGATGTTTGAGATTCTTCATACCTTCATGAGGTTGCCTTATAGAAATTAGGTGCCAAAGTTTCCTTCCTCTCCCAAAATTTAGTAATACATCTATCTCTAAATAATGGGTCTCATTAAATAAATTATAAAAATTAAAAAAGTCGATAGTTGTATTAATTTTTTTAACAATTAGCGTTTTGTCTAAATTTGTACTTAAGAGAGAAATTTGACTTATCTTTCAATCGTATAATATTTATTTTTAAGAAAATGTTAACTAGTGTCAAGGATAGTTTATACACAACAATATCACACTCCTCCACCTATCATGACCACTAAGGACCAAATCGCTTGAAGGTTAACACAAAAGACCTAAATGACAACATAAAAAAGTGGTGTGGTGAATTTGAGGCTATAACATTGGCGCGAAATGTGGAAGCCGAGAGTCTAGCCATGCACGAGGGCTAACAAACTCTTTATTGCCTTAGCCTCGACTGTGGGATTATTGTTCTAGTACACCAAAAAGTATCACATGGTTCTTGGGATCAAAACTAATGTAAGTTTTAAAATTTATAAACAACACTCACATTCCCCTACACACCAATGTGTTTTTCAACTAAGAACAAAACGTAAGGCATACCCAGAAAACCAAAAACGGATAATATATCGAAATAGTGTGCGGCGGACTTGAGGTTTAAACACTAATAATGTGATCTTAACTTTCACACTAATATTTCAATTTAAAATTCGAACTAAACAAAGGGTAAGGGTGTATTTGGATTGAAGGTTTAGAAGGGAAAAAGAGTGGTGAGTTTACTTTTCTTTTTTAAATTACGGACTATATATAACATGTTTTTCTAAAATAAATTAAGTTGATTGAAGTATTATATGATCGTTTATCATATTAATTTGTTAACTTTTTAAAAAACATTTCATAATATCCTTAATTTAAAAATGAAAAGTAAATTCACTCCTCTCTTCCTCTCCTAAACCTACCATCCAAACACACCCTTAGTATCGCGACTTTATATAGCCGTAGTGGATTGATAAGTTTGAACACCCATATATCACATTTATTATTGTTGATTCCTTATCTTGTTACCCTAATTTCTTCAAAATTCAAATAGCTTTGTTGCATTGTCGGTGTCCTTGTGAGTTTGATTATCTTGCAAGTGATGATAATCTAATTAATTAAATGAAAGTCAACATCTTGAATTAATATTTCCTTTTTCTAGTGTACTCAAATCCAACAAATGCGCATGCACGTTACAGTTCAAGCCAAGCAAACCGAAACCAATTCACTGCTGGTTTCACACCAGACATGCATCTTTCGATGCTAACCTCCATTTTTAGAAAAACTGAATTTAGGCAAGAGTATATAGCACTGTCTGTTGGTGACCAACTTCATTTCAATTCATATCTAGAGTTAGCTTGAATTTATTATACCCCAAAAAAAGAAGAATCAGATTGAAATATTGGAAGGAATTTCCCATAACATTTATATCTATACCTAATATAAAAGCGATGTTAATTTTTAATGTAGTTTTTTTTTTCTTCTCATTTAGACTCATTTTTATATACTTTTATCATTTTTTTGAGGAATATATACTTTTATCATTATTTACCGAATCAAATAATTGCAATTGATTCAAATTTGATGTAATCCTAATTTAAATTTCAAATCAAATTGATACCCTGGTTGAATGGCAATCTTTGTATTTTTTTATTAGACAAATAAATATGATCATAGTCTCTTTTTTTCTTGAAGTAAATATATTCCATATACGGGAGTTAACCGTTAACTATTGATTTTCGTAACCTTTCATAGCAAAATTGTAACCAAAAAAAAAAAACCTTTCTTAACAAATGGTGTTATATACACACTCGCATCATATTTAACTATTGACCATATATTTATGTTTGTGAGATTTAAAAATTAAAACACATGTTTGATACTCCCTCCGTCTCAGATTAACCGAGTTATTTACCCACTCCACACATATTAAAGAATGTATGAATGAAGGAGAAAGGAAAATGGTTTTAAGTATTTGTGCATTATCCACTATCATAAATGCAAAGTGGAATATATTGAATTGAGAGTGATGAAAATAGTATTAATTAGAGTTATATTTGAAAAATATGTTGTATTGAAAAGTGTAATGTGTCAATTTTTTAGGACAATTTTTTTTTGCAAATGAGTCACTTAATATGGAATGGAGGGAGTATAAAAATTTAAAGACAAATGCTAACATGTGCCCAAAATCACGTGCTAAAAAAATTAAAATAGAAATAATTGTCTTAAAAACCATGCATTCAACTTCTATAGAAAAACCCAAATTTAAAATAAATCATTGGTGTAACCCCAAGTTCAAAATCTTAACTGAGTAATCAATATTGACTAGATTTAAGTTACTTGTGACTGAGCTATAAATTACTAGGGCTTCATTCCCTTAAAATTTAAAGAGTTAAAGACAAAAAAATATAGACAAAATTACACCTTTAGTCCCTTAACTTAATTTCATATGACAATTTGGTTCTTTATCTTTTTTTTTTCATTTCAAATTTTGTCATTTTGGTCCATTTTTATATGAATTTTCAAGCTTCAAATCTAATATTTTTATGCAAACATAGATGAAACTCATACGTTTGAAGATTGAAAGGTCATAAGAAAATAAAACCATGAATTTGAAGCTTGGAAATTCATAAGCAAATCGACCAAAAGGACAAAATTGAAATGAAAAAAGGATAAAAGACCAAATTATTACCTAAAATTAAGTTAAGGGATTAAATATGCAATTTTGCCAAAAAAATAATAAAAGAAAACCTATCATTGTGATTACATAACCTATAACATTGATTCATTTTGTATTTTTTTTTGTTTAATTTACTATATTTTTAAATTGAATTATGATAATTTGTTAACATTCATTTAAGGGTATCTAAGTAAATTTTATAGAGTAATGAATTCTTCTTTTTTTCTTCCATTCAAAGAACTAATTTTCGAATGGTTTATTGGAGAAACTTGACATGATAATGTGTGTAACATAAAATTGTAGAAGCATCTTAAATAAGATATGATATCATCATTTATGTTTGGTTCTGCAATAACATCAATAGATATGATTAACAATCTTGAATTGTTTTCCTCTCAATGTTTCATTTTCGATTTTTTTCTAATATAAATTTCAGTGAGCTAAGTTCATTGAGAGTTTGACTTTAAATGAAACTCACAAATGGATGAGATGATTAGCCTCTTGATATTAATCGGCCCTTGAGCGAGATACTTATAGATGATTGGCCTCTTGATATTAATCGGCCTTTGAGCAAGATACCGATAGCTGAATAACAATAATCCCTTTCCATGGAAAAAAGATACAAATGCACACGTTTTTTTCTTAAAAAATAAAATAGCACACGTTTATAATATATCAATCAGATTAGTCCGCGAAAAATACAAACTTTTTCAAGTGTCGATTGCTGATTTTACAAATTCAGCCGTATAATATTTCTACCTACTTTAAATCACCAATGTGAAACATGAACTTTATTTTAGTTTGGACTCATGCCTTTTACAACTAAATAAATTTCTCAGTCAATAAAATAAAATGAAAACTCCAGCATACTTTAAACGCCCTTGAAATAGTTGTTTCCTTTTATCGTATATAAAAAGAATAAAACATTTTTTACATGCTTAAATTAATTTTTTTAACAAGACAAAATGAAATTATGCATCAATCTACTGATTTTATCCGGGCATGAGGAGTGCACAATGAAAAACTGAAATAAAGTATACAAAGTACAAATCAGTTGTCTTCGTGATCATAGCTCAGTTGGCAGGGACATGCATTATTATATGCATGGACCGAGGTTCGAATCCCAGACACCCCACTTATTCACCTTAAAAAAAGATGAATTCTAACAACTAGGCTAGTTGACAAAAAAAAATGCAAACCAATTACACCAAAAACAACAAAAAAAATTGAAAACATACAACAAATTAGATTAACCGTAACACAACAATTGATTAATTCACCAATTATGCATATCAAAATCAATATTATTATGATCAATAATAATGTAAAATTAGAGATGATTTCTCTTTCATCTGCAAAATTTGCTACATTTTTTAACATGTGTGAAATGATATTGTGACATATAAAGCAAAATACGTTACTTTCTCTTTGATTATCATTCTTGATTGCTTAACCCAATTTTGTGTTTGGGAGCTATCACTTAGTGTGTAATTTTTATTTTCTCTTTTTTGAGTGTTCTATTATCTGGGTAAACATCCTCTCCATTTGGCATAATAAATGAAGTATGCAATTTGGAGAGAGATAGACACATAAAATAGATAATGGGTCTTATTATTAAGTGAGTTCTACCATCATTAATTATTTTTTAGTTTTTCGAAATTTTTGTGTGTCTATATCTCTCCAAATAGATGAAATGGAGAGAATAATAAATGGAGAAGATCTTAACTCCTGTTAGCTTGACTTTGTAACTTTTTGATTTAAACTTTTCTTCCTAACATACCTTGTGTTGAGAAGTCTTGATTTATTCAAAAGAAAATATTGCAACATAATTTTTTTTTTTTTGTCATAATCGTCTGGTTACTAGAAGAAAAAAAAGTGATAATTTAACTATATTTTTTAAATGTGTGAAAATAAAAATATAACATTTTTTTTTGTCTTGCCCCTTCAATTTCTAAAAAAAAGAATGATTTAAAGTTCGTCGAGAAGGTATGTAAAATATTCCTTAAAAAAAAGTAAGTAAACATGTCCAAATATTTTTTAATATGACATATAAAGAGAATAACGGAGTGAGTAAATCTTTGTAACTTCTTAGCAAATCGTTGAACCGATCAGATTGAGTTGGAAGCAAGCAGTGAATGGTGTGAACATCATGCTCAAAATTTATCCCTAAAATTAACAGATGATAAATGCTAAACACACATCGCATAAATTAACATTTACTAGGACTTTATGCAAGTGCGTGTGAAAGTTCACCAACGACAAAAAATATTTGTTTGCTAAGATACGCTGATATGAACTCAAATAATGATTCATACGAACCACCACCAATTTACCATATTATCACACATTCATATATAGAAGTCACTTTCGAAACAGCGTAAATATCTTTCACAAAGATCTTTCACAAGCGTTATTCTCATCAACCACGTACATGATTTTGGTACGCTAGTTCATCCTAAAATACGAAACTAAATCACTCTTTCCCTCTTAGATATCCTTGCCTAGCACGTGCTTTAATTAATCTTCCACATTAATTTTATTATTTTAAGAAAAATTCCAATTTCTTTTACGGAAACAATTCAACCTTATTTTTTTATTTTATTTTATTTTCCCAACATACCTTATTGCTTACGTCACACAATATCAACTAGTACACCCCCCACCAGTATATAAAGGAAGAGATGATTTTTGGAAGCCAGCCACAGTTAGTTATTCTCTCTACTTGTATTTTCTTTCTTTCTTCTCCACAAAGCAAAAAACAAAATCATTATAGAAACAAAAAATCATTAAACAACAACATAGTTCAATGGATTGGGTACGAGGAGAAACTGTTGGAAGAGGAAGCTTTGCAACTGTTAATTTAGTTATACCTAAAGCCAATTCATATTCAACTCCGACAGCCGTCAAAACATCCGAGGTTTCAACCTCGTCTTCACTCAAAAACGAGAAACATGTTCTTCATCAACTTGGTTCTTGTCAAAGAATCATTCCTTGTTTCGGAGATGATTACACTTTTGAGAATGGCAAAGAGTATTACAATTTATTCCTCGAATACGCATCCGCGGGTACTCTCTCCGATCAACTGAAACTCAATGGTGGTCGGATACCGGAGAAACACATTCGTCGTTACACGAGGTCAATCGTCGAGGGACTTGATCATATTCATCGCAATGGATTCGTTCATTGTGATATAAAGCTTCAAAATATATTGGTATTCAATAATGGTGAAATCAAAATTGCTGATTTTGGTCTTGCCAAGAAAACAGGGGAAAAACAGAGTTTTGAATGCAGAGGAACTCCACTTTTTATGTCGCCGGAATCAGTGAAAGACGGCGAGCATGAATCTCCGGCGGATATATGGGCACTTGGGTGTGC
>Ga0228711_1010268_pt1 | contig 12377 bp, 8 predicted proteins | sample MedpolnodulmetaG_2_FD_177996 | JGI IMG/M metagenome (GOLD analysis project Ga0228711, IMG submission 177996) | Root nodule microbial communities from Medicago polymorpha collected in Santa Monica, California, United States - brown nodules | ecosystem: Host-associated > Plants > Roots > Nodule...
TCAAGAAAGAGAAAGTGAATCTGAAAAAATAATAAAAAATAAAATGAAATGAAATTTGGTTAAAAAATAATAAAAATTAAATGGTCAGGTCAAATGGTAGCTAAGAGATTTATTATTAACTACTAATACATTTTATAGCAAGTTTTGGGTAGCAAATCTTGTTTTTTCTTGTAGTGTTTGGAAAAAAGAAAGGGAAAGATTTTTCCATAATTAAGAAGCATTACTAGAAGGTTAATTAGTTAAAGGAGTCATAAGAACTATCAAATTTAAGGTCTAAATAACCAAAAACTAGCATGATATGAAACAAAACAAGTTCAAGTATCTTGATAATAAATAATAAGTTGGTTAGTTAAATTTAAAACATATGATTCATAACGTTTTTCTTTTTAAAGAAATTCATCAAAACTTATTGGTTACCGACACATCAACTAATAGGTTATTTTTCTCCGCCATGTGTTCATGATTTAACATGTATACATTATTACATTGTTAGTTAATTATCGTTGTCAGATTTCTTAAACAATATTTTAATTTTTTAACCTAAGCTGATTTATAATTAATTGATGGCCTAATAATAGTTATGTGTGTTGCGGATCTGCGCAGACTGTCAACAACAACAAACTATGTAAGAGATATAGTACTATCTCTGTATCGCACTCACAAGAGTAAAAAAAGCAACAGACTTCGGTCTTGTCTTAGTAAATCGTTTGTTACAAAATATAGGGAAACTTGTCTTGTCTTATCTACCATAAGCAACCCTACCTACCTTTATTCTCATAAACCCGGTTTCCATACACGTAGAATAATATAAAATAATAGGGGTAAATCATGACCTCAAAAAATAATAATAAAAGTGGCTCTAAAGTTTCATGAAGAAAAATAGATACATACCCAAGTCATAGCAAAGGCGACGCATTCAACATCAAGTTTGGTCTTGAGAAGAGTTTGACAATCATTTCTCTCTAAATCAATAATATTATTATGATCAACAACCGTGGAAGAAGTTAAAAGTGAAGAACAAAGTTTTACGGTATTTTTTCCTTTATCGATTTTCTTTAGTAATTGTTGAAAATCTAATTCTGAATCATTCTGATTCATCTTTGTTTCGTTCCCGACATCTGACATCAACAAATATTGTTCCGTTACTTCATCCATCGATAACATTCTTTTCACCTTTCTCTTTCACCTTTCTTTCTCTATATGCTTATGTCACAGGCTATTCTTTTGTAGCAAAGACTACTAATATATAGTTTTAACTTGATTTTTGGGTAATTAATAATAATTAATTTCGGGTAATTAATAATAATAATTTTGAATCGGAAAAAGATTTGCTATTGTTTTACTTTTATCTATTTGTATTGTAATTGTAAAACCGTGTGATCGTATATTTCTTAAACTGTAACTTTATTTTTAGAGGAGTATCTCTTTACTCTATCATTACCACATATTTTGTTTTTTTAAAAGAATCATTACCACATAAATTGTAATCGTAATTGTGACATGGAAGCCTCATTCATTTTTTATTTTTTTTGGAATGAGATGGAGTTTTTGTAACAAAATATATTTAGTATAAATATAGTTTTTGAAATATATTTTTTTTATGAAGAGGAGTTAATCGTATTTTTTTTAAGATATTTATTTTCATGAATATAAATTATATATTTAGTTTACAATTCTATTATATTTAAAATAGGTATCTAGTCTATTATAAAGTATACCCTTTCGGTATAAAGTATACCCTTCCGGGTTTACGACGAACCACCGCAAAACAGGTCACAACTAAAGCCATCTAGTCTTTGATCAGAAACACAAACAAAAAGCAACTAACACAAACAATACAAACAAATCAAACGAAGCCGAAAACAAAAACAGAAAAGAACAGAAAACGAAAGCAACATAAAACAAAACGACAAAATAACCAGGACGACGGAAAGCCATTGACGCCGGAAAAATGAGCTAGAACCACCGGACTTGGAAGGAAGAAGCTGGAGAATGATGAACTCGTAACAGACCCAATCGGAACCGGGTCTAAAAGGAGCAGCAAAAACGAACCAAATTCATTTGTAAAAACAACAATTTAAATTAGTCCAAAAAATACAGTAAAACTATTTTTTTTTTAGGGAAAATACAGTAAAACTATTATCCAAATATAATAATAGGTTGGTCCAAATCTGTATTTGTTTTATAAAAAAGATTGTCCAAATTTCAAATAAAAAATACCCAAAATAAAGGAAAATTGTTTAATAATTTTGGAAATTTTCATTATAATAACTAGCGAAAAGACGGACACGTAATAAGTATCCGTCTTTCCAATTCTTTTATTACCCTAACGCGTGTATATTATCAACGATATTTTATCGAAATTTGCGTGTAAATTACAAACAATAGAATATATATTTTTTTTTGTATAGATTAATATTATAAGTATTGATATTTGTGACTTTTAAATGTAAAAACTCAACAAATTAAATCATTCCTTAAAAAAAACAAATTAAATCATGTTTATCTTTTGATATTGACAACAAAATATAACAAATATAATAAAAAAAATTATCTTTTTAATAACACCAACACTATAGCATTATTATATGAAAATATGCAATAAAAAAAATTATTATAGGAAAATATGTTTAAGGGTATAATTGAAATAAAAAAAAGTCAGCCCAACAAAAGAGCCAAAATATGCTATTTTCTTTTTATATAGTATAGATAATATGATAAATTTTGTTTGAAATTCATTTAAACAATATTGAATCTGTTTGAAGTTTATCTGAAAATATTTGGGACGAAAACTGAGACACACTGGAAAATTGTGACGCCAGTTTTTCAGACAAAAGTTATTTCGTCTCAAATACGTCTGAAATCAATTTTCTATCGAAAGTCTGTCTGAAATCAATTTTAAGGATATAATTGAAATAACAAAAAAGTAAGCCGAACAAAAGAGCCAAAATATGCTATTTTCTTTTTATATAGTATAGATAATATGATAAATTTTGTTTGAAATTCATTTAAACAATATTGAATCTGTTTGAAATTTATCTGAAAATATTTGGGACGAAAATTGAGACGCACTGGAAAATTGTGACGCCGGTTTTTCAGACAAAAGTTATTTCGTCTCAAATACGTTTGAAATCAATTTTTTGTCCAAAGTCTGTCTGAAAGGTGTTCGAAATTCATCTAAAATTCATTCCAAAATCCGTCCAAACACGCCAATTTTCTAGTAGTGATTAATTTTTTTTTTATTAAGTGGCATAGTGACTAGACATTCACCTCTTAAAGGTGAATAAATAGGTGTATGGAATCCGTCTTTTGGTGAAGACAAAAACGTTAAAACCATTAAAGCCATTCTTAGCTCTCAAATCATCTCTCTCGATTACCGTTGAATCCTTCTCTCTTGGTCCCTCGCCGTCAATCTATCAATTTTTTCACAAGTTTTTACCATTTTATTTAAATTGTGCAGTTTTTGTTTGAGTAGATGATTTTTAATTTTATTCGTTGTTTAAGAATTTTTATTTATTGGCATTGTAAAAAAAAATTATGCCAACGACCCACGTTAATTCAATAATTATTAAAAATTTAATTCACATACATTATCAATACAGTTTTTTTTCATCGTCAGTAAATCATAAATAATTATATGGCACTCCTTTTGTCATTTGGTGTAGCTTGATACTTTCTTTTGTGGTTTATCGGCACACCTTGTGCTGGAAATTCCAAGCTTTTGAGCAAATATATTCCATTTTAATTTCTAAGCAAAATATATTACCTTAACATCCTATAAAAATTATTTTGAATGTAAATTAACTAAAACTTCATATTTGACATAATTATATAAAAAAAAACGGTATAAATAGTAGATTTTTTATTTTTTGAGAGGGTATAAATAGTAGATTGTCACCCGTGTGGCACAATTACACACTAGTTAACTACACTATTACTTTTTTTACAATGAGGGTGAAATATGCAACAAGAACTTATATTTAGAGACGAAGAGAGTAAGAATCAATTTTTCCACACAAAATTGCATGATACATCAAATTTTGAATCATAAGAAGATTCATTGTTATGGTCTCTATCCTGATGACAATCCCAGTACATGATCCTTATTCCAACCAGATAAGTGACTAGTTAAAGTATTTGAGACTTGAATGCATCCCATGGCTGTATGCACAATGCACTGCAATGCGACTAAGCGTGACAAGAACTAAAAATAAATGAAGCAAACAATATCCAATTTGGATAAAACTAATTTAGTGAGTACATAAATACTCATCTGTCACCATTATATCTACTTAATCTAAGTTACACATCAGTCATGGATTAATTAAACATTCTCAATCAAAATTAATTAAGAAACATAAAAACAATTTACAAAGTCAACAATATATGTTCCAAACATGCTTCTGGGAGAATTTGTTTCTCCCAAGGCCTATTGGCTATCCTAATTCCTAACTCCAGGAATTTTCCCAGTTAAAAAAATTAGACTAGCTCAAAAGACAAGAATAGGCCTTAACTTTCAAATAGCACAGAAAAGTATTGTTTCAGAACAATGTGTTCATGAAAACATCATGTAATCAAATTATTCTATCACTTGTCTTCTTCGGCACCACCACGAATTCGACTCTGTAGATGTTCCAAGCTAGCCACCCGTGGCAGGGAATTTGTTCGTCCTATCTTGTTCCCACCTGCTGCGGTGTTCTTCTGCACACTTTCAGCTGAAGAAATAATGCCTCCCGATCTATTATTGGCTCCTCTCATATCATGACTGGACATTAGATTATTAGATAAAGGTTGAAAAAAGTGATTATTTGGATCTTCTTGCACAGGCACAGATGCATCAGCTGATGACTCAGAAGGACTTCCATCAAATAATGACATTCCCATTGATGATACCTCAGACATTGCATTAAACACTGGGTTCGATCCAGTAAATCTTTTAACTGTCTCTTCAGCCATCTTCACCTTAAAAATGAGAACAATATAAAGGGAATAAATAAGCATGTCAGATCATTGCCAATACACATAAATCAATTGGAAATGGATTCCTTCCAATTGGAATATCGCTGGATTCACGCAGTCAGTGCAATGGTTACTACTGGATTCAGATAGGACAGTTCACATAATAAGAAGATTCTGATTCTTCTTGAAAATCCAAAGCACCGAGGTTGAATCTCAAGCATCCGATCTTAATCTAAGTAGTCACCAATGCGCTGACTGCGTAAACTGAAGGCTTCAAATTGCAGAGAATCTTGATCCAAGTAGTAGGCTTCTATAACCAGTTTTACTAGTAAAGTAGTTAAAGCAAGGATTTACCTTCGCTCTTAATGTTTCAACATCAGCTTTTAATATTCTGTTGTCAACAGCAGAATTATTGAATTTTTGGGTCACATCTGTTAAACGCTTTAACAATGAAGAATTTTCACCTCTTAATTCAGAGACCTAATAAGATAGAATATTATATCAGATTTCAACGACTAATTAAGAAATGGATCTAAAAAAACATGCATGCTGACCTGTGTTTCAAGCTCAGTTAAATGAGCTTGCTTTCTTCGTCTTGAGCGTCTAGCTGATTCCCTATTAGAGAGCATCCTGAAAGGCAACGTCATTAGGCATTAGGCACTGTTTGTATAAAATGCTTAATGGGCTTATAGCATAAGCGTTTATTATACAAGTGTTTATGTATAAGTTATTTCTATAATCAAGGATAAAATAAAATTCAACTGTTTTAACATAAGCTATACGTTGTTTTTGTGAACTATCATAGAGATTTCATGGGAATAAGCTGAAAACAGCTTACAAACATGTGTTGTTTCCACAATCTCCCTCAAATAATTTCCCAAGTGTTTGTGTCAATACATAAACTCAAATAAGTCAATCTAAACAAGCCTTAATTATACCATCAATTACTTTGACCAGAAGATTTCCCGTGCAAAACACATTCATTACCTTCTTACTCGTTTTGCATCAGTAGGGTTGTCTCCATTCATATTAATCTCTCCCTCAGCTTCCTCATCGTCTGATGATCCACTTGTTGTTGACTTCATTGTAACAGCAGGTTTCTTTGGCATGCAAGGAGCCCCAACAGCAACTTTGATATCTTTATTTTGTAATTTAGATGGATCATTTCTGGAAGGGCCGCATTCTACATATGAATAAAATACAAAAGACATAAACTTCCCTTAAAATTGTGATCTACTAACTTTATAAACACATACAATTTGTATACCAAAAATCAAACCTTTCAAAGTAGCCAGAGGTCCAAGTTCAGAAGGATAAGATGGCTGTGATCCATTGTCAGGATCCTTAGATTTGACCAAAGATCCCTATTGCCATGAGTAGTAAAGGAAAACATTAGTATTTCATAGTAAATTCAATTTTTAAGAAGGGTATTTCATTTCATAGTAAATCCAACTTTGAAGAATCAAAACTAAATTAGTAAAATACTGCATAAATGATAAATCACAACTGATCAGAGTAACAACTAACAAAGCACTCCTTAATTATTTTTTTTGTTTGAAGAAGCCACTCCTTAAATTTATTGGCTTCATAATTGTTTGGACGAGTAATTTTTTGCCATTAAGCTTGAAAACCTAGTGGAATGCATGAATCATGCCATTGGATGATGTATAATTCTACAATACAATGATTTGCAAATTAAACAAAAGGGAAACCAGCTTTAATTCTGTTAACATATATGGGAATTGACAAAGTGAATGTTTATTATCAATGTGAGTTTGGTAAATTCACGGCAAACCATCCTAATTTCGCAAATTAATCCGTGGTAATATCAAACATGCACAAAATCACGGTAACATCATGTTTTGTTAAAGCTTCAAAATTTAGCTTTTGAATATTACAATGGTTCACCGTGATTTTGACCAAATTTCCAAACATACACGTAAAATTGTGTGCATATGTTAACCTTTTGGTTTGTTTCACCATGAAAGCAGATTGCCACACACAGAAGCAAAAAAAATATGCATGGTTTTGTCAAAAGTATATATTCAAAAAGAGAAAGATATATACCCGAGACTTAGCGACGGCGGCGCAAGCAAGATCAAGCTTAGTCTTGAGAAGAGCTTGATAATCATCTGAATCAATATTATTATTATTATTATTGATTTTGAGATTGACATCAACGGTGGAAGAAGAAGTTGAAGTTGAAGTTGAAGATGAAGAAGGCTTTGCAGTACTAGCTTCTGCTTCTTCAGCAGCTTGTTGTTCCCTTAAAAACTTTTGGAAAGCCCATTCTGAATCACTCCGATTCATCTTTGTTGTATCTCCTTCCTTGCACGCTTTCGAAGTCAACCAATATTGCTCCGTTATTTCAGCAATTGATAACACTCTTTCCATTTTCTTGTCTTTCTTTCTCACTTATGTTTGTTATATGCTGTTATTCTTTTCAGGCTAAGACACTACTAATATATCGTTAGCTTGATTCTTGGGCATTTAAAGTAATAATTAAAGATTTTGCTATAAAGGTGTCTTTACGAGCATTTGTTAAAAGACACCAACTAATTTTTATGAATGTATCTTCTAACAAAATTATAACTAAAAAGTGAAAATCACACCTTAAAATGTGAGTTGGTAAAAGACACCTTCATAGGTGGCTTCTAACAAAACTCAATGGAAATTTTATATTGTCTTACCTATTTTGTGTAACGTATATATTTTAAGTTGAGAAGTGCAGGACACCTCCTTTTTGTAATAAGTATCATATTCGTCTTTTTTATCGGTTAAAATTCACGAAAACACCACATTCGAAGAATGATTGTTAGACAAGGTGTTAAAAACGATACTTTCTCTATTTAAAAATATATGTTGTAATTTTACAACGTGTATTTCACATAGTTTACTTTGAACATAACTAATATATAAATACAAATTTAAGCGTGTAACATTTGATTTGTTTTGATAAATATTTTCAAAATATCAAATTTTTATAATTTTTTATTATACATAATTAAAAATATTAATAGTTAAAGTTATGTAATTGAGCATGGTTGACTGTAACATATACCCCCTTCAGTCACAATTATAAGCAAAACTTTGCATTTTTGATTCATTCAATTAATGATGTGTATAATCTTTATTATAGATCACATACATAATTTAATGAATGAATCTAAAATGTAAAATTTTGCTTATAATATTGATTGGATGGTGTATTTTGGAATAGAAGGAGTAATATTTATATTTATGACATTTATTTCTTCTTAACTTTATCATTACCACATAAATGCTAATTGGTTTTAGTTTATTGTTAAATAATTTGTAGTGGTGACATGGAATGACATGGCAGCCTCATCCACTTTTGGTTGGTCTTTTCTTTTCTTTACCATGTTCATCCTTATCCATAATTTTTCATACTTTTTCAAACCAACTTGTTGTCGGGTAGGATCCATCGCTTTCATAAAACCAATTTGTAGGTTTTTTTTTCCTTCCTATTCTTGGAATCAAATCTATCTATACCATGTTTAAAAAGTTTTTCCAAATTAGCCCCTTAAAAGCAAAAAAAGTTTTTCCAAATTATACTATATTATTCATCCCGGTCCTATTTATAAAAAAGATTTGATTTTTTTGATTCATCGCAAAAATTATATATTCGGTCTATATTTTATATAAAATACATCAATTATTCAATAAATTTAAAAAGTCAAATATTTCTTATAAATAGAACATGAGGAAGGAGTATTTAATTATGGGTCATGTTAACTTGTACCACATGTTAAGGATTTTATAAATGGTAAATATTTATTATAAAACATGAATGTTTAATCTCTAGAATAATAAATTGGCGCGATTTCCTAGATAAAATTTCCATTTTAGGTTCTTAACATATGTGATAAAGGCACAAGTGAACATTTTTCTTTAATTTATTTTAGCGAGATTTTATGGTCGGCAGGACCTTTCTTATGAAATTGGAGGCCTCACTCTTAAAGATAGATCCCTAAAAAAAAAAACGCAATTATTTTAAAAGTGGAAAAAATGTTTATAATGTCTGTTGTTAGAAATTTGTTGTTCTTTAGCAAAAGTATGGGTCAAAAATTGCAACTAGTACTTTTTACTTTTTTTTGTTGCGGTTGGAGTTCGAACCCCGGATCTTGCATATATTAAACATTGTCCCTACCGACTGAGTTAAGTCCACTAAAACAAAAAAGTATTTTAAAAAATAAGAAAAAAAGTTATATTACGTTTTTATTTGTATTATATGGCTTAATTACATAAATGGTCCCTTAACTTATTTGTTGTCTTCGATTTGGTCCCTTAATTCTACAATTTTCCTCTTTGCTCCCTCATGTATACCTCTGTTAGTCCTTGCCGTTAGTTTTTTAATGTATAATATGTATGATGTGATTTTAACCACTCGATTGCAGGTCCATATTATCTAATAGTGCACCATCACCACCTAAGTTTTTTACTTTTATTCACCTCCTTCAATCTTCTTCTTCTTAATCTTCATCATCTTCAATATTATGTTCATATAAACCCATAAATTTTTTAACAAAGAAACCCAGAAAACGCAAGAATTGATTGAATCCTTTGCTTAAATAATATCAAAATAATTGAATCCAATTTTTTTTTTTTAACAAACAACAAATTATCTTAATGAGCTGCCATATCGCAAGAGGCAGCATGGCGTTGGACAAAGATACATGTACACCAGAAAACCAAACATGTTTATCAAATTCAATCACGTTGTTTTCTATTTTGATTATTCATTGACCTTTATGTTTTACTACATCAATTAGACGAGTAAAATTGGTTTTTTTTTGTCTGAATTAGATCTCATCAAATTTTCCACCTTTTCATTTCAATTTCATAACTTCATTGCCGCCTTGGCTATCAGAGATACTCCAGTTCTTTGATTTCCAAGATAGTGAAATCGGATCTATTCCAATAAAAAACAACAAACAAATAAAGATTCTTTATTTTTGATTTTCATTTACGAGAGTAAAATAATAAAACAAAGAAGAAATAAAGAGACTCGTCATTCCAAGAGTGTAGATCTGAGAAACTCAAGAGGAGTAGATATGAGAAACAAAGAAGAAATAAAGAGACTCATCCTTTACGTGATGAAATTCAAGTGAAATTGATTTGAATTTCAATTTGATGAAGGAGTAGATCTGAGACCTGGGCATGACATTTGAAATGATGACAGATTCTTCTCTAATGGCGCAGTTGCCCATTCATTCAAGAGAAGGACGAGGATGAAACGACGTCGGGGGAGAGGATGATGTTGGTGTTGGTGTGCACGAGGATCACATAATTTCATTCTTTCTTTACTCACTTATTTGTCATTTTCTTCTTTCTTTTTCGATCATTCTTGTCAGCTCAGTCACTCGCTCTTTAATATCTAATATGGTGAGTTACTGATTCACAATTTGTTTATGGATTTTTTGTCTTCTGGGTTTTGTATGAATATTGAAGATGATGAATTAGATGTTGGTGATGCACTCTTAGATACAATAGCACTCTATAATCTAGTCGTTTACTTTTTGAAAAAAAAAGATCAAAAGGTTGAAATTAAAAAATTAATAAGGTCTACGATGGATCACCTACAATGTTGGTTCACCTAATACATTTGGAGTTAAAGTTAACTGGCATGGATCAAAGTGACTAAGGGAACATATTTGAGGGACTGAAAAGGAAAAATTTAAAATTATGGGACCAGAATGAAAACAACAGATAAGTTAGGGGATCAAATGATAAATTAAGCCAAAAAAAATACTATACTCTTTTATATCACCAATATAATAAAAAGAAAGTTAATAATTATTTTGTCCAAACCAGGCTTTTTGCTTTATGTCTTTTCTGACACACATTATATCTTTTGCATATCGAGGAAGGGACAAAAATATATTGAAAGTTTTTGGTTTTCATGTGAATATGTTCAATTTGACAATATTAATACTAATGATTGAATTATCTTTTTACTTTCAAATTCAATTTAGGCACATATTATAATATGAATCTCTAAAAATGGTATAAAGATTACCATTTTTAGTAAAAAATAAATTTAAAATAATAAAAAATGAAAAATATATATTATATATTTCACTAACAATAAGATCCACGCTTGGATCGTGTCTCTATTAGAAGCTTTCATTAGTTAAATCTTGGAAAAAATGTTGTACAAATATAGGTGATTACGAGTAACTTATTTTTACATTTACGTTTAAATTTGTAGAAATCAAAGTCTTTCGAACATTAATTTGAGTGAAAAAAATGAAACTAACTGAAAAATAAAATGTAAATAATTGAATGCGAAGTAGGCCAAGATGTCTCTGTAAAATAAAATGTAAATTTTGTTGATAAATAAGTAGTAAATGGAAATTGGATATGCATGCATGGTTGACAACTCTGACGGTTACTTTATGGAACTATGACTTAGACTATTGCTTGATACGATTACGACCCACATAGCATTGTCATTGTGCATGTGGTGAGATTAAGCGAAACAGCTCATCAGCCCCTTGCAAAAAAAGCATACTTCATCTTTGACAATCGTCCAATAAACAAAACAACAATGATCAACTCATCTATAATTTTCTTTGTATATATAATTGTTTACACGACCAATTTTAGAAAGAAAAAAAATCATACATCTTTTTAACACATTATTTTTTATTCTTTCAATCATATCACCAAATTATCACATTTATCACGTCATTCTATTTATTGTCAAATATAGCATTTAGATGTACACGAGCATTTTTCAAACAAAAAACACACGAGCAAGGCAGCCAAGTCCTGCCACTTTCTGTTGAATATTAGCACAGAATCAATCAGATTTTGTGTTGTTTGACTTATTATAACTGGTTGTAAATACTAATTAATTGTAATTAGTTGTATTAGAATTAGAATTTAAAGGGAGAATAAGTAGCATTTATAGACAGAATAATCTGTTTTATTTTCTGGCTAGACTAGCATTCTGCCTACAGTCACTTGTATTCTATAAATACCTCATATGTACTGTTTTACATATCAATGAAATATAGAGCATATTTCCATATGGTTTCAGAGCAATTGGAAGATTAATATCAGGAAAAGACAAATCAGGTAAATCATTGGATGAGTGAGAAGAATTACCGGAGGAACTAGAAGATGGATTATCAGTAGGACCTTCACTTGGAGAATCCGATTGAACTTCTGCTGGAAAGACAATGGGATCTGTACCATCTTTATGAAATTTTTTCGGAACATACACTCTAAGTTTCGGAATATGAGTGGAAGTCACCTGAGGACAGCAAGCACTACCAGAAGATGGTGGATGTTAGCCGTGTCTTCAAATTTCTTGCAGGTTTAAATGTTGAGTTTGATGAGGTTCGTGGCCGAATTCTTGGTAGGAATCCTATCCCTCCAATTGGTGAAGT
>Ga0228711_1010272_pt1 | contig 12374 bp, 8 predicted proteins | sample MedpolnodulmetaG_2_FD_177996 | JGI IMG/M metagenome (GOLD analysis project Ga0228711, IMG submission 177996) | Root nodule microbial communities from Medicago polymorpha collected in Santa Monica, California, United States - brown nodules | ecosystem: Host-associated > Plants > Roots > Nodule...
CTTCAATTGCAAGTTATTTTATTTTAGGAACAAATATTTGAAAGATGGAGTCTTGGAGCAAAAGAAAGGAGAGTTGGAGCTGATTCATGCCAAAAATATGAAGATCTCATACTTAAATATCTTGTGCAAGGATTCATGTCAAAAACATGAAGATCTCATACAAAAATATCTTGTGCAAAGAATTTGAAGATCTTGTACAAAAATATAACAAGTGGCGCGCCCCTTTTGCCCTTTTGCTGCTTTTGCTTCATCGACAAAGCTGCCTATTTTAGTATTTCTGACCTAGAGCCCATGGTTTCTTGTGCAACACTTTAGTGATTTAATTCTTGGGGCTCAATTCAATGTTAGACTATAAATAGAGCAATCATCTAGTTTGTAAAACCATCTTTTGTTCTTGAAAATAATAAGTGACAATTGTTTTCTTTAATAAAAGATCAACCTTTATTTTATGTTCTTCTTCTTCTTCTTCTTCTTCTTCTTCACTATGTCTACAATGAACGTGAGTGAGTAGACTCTTCTTGTCTTATGATTGTTGGATGAGTCTAATGACCTAATCCTAATCAAACCAAGCCTCGAACCCTAATTTTATATAAATCTACTTTCTAATCTAATTTCACCGTTTTTATAATGAATTAACAAATATCAAACTCATAAAGCGACAACGGAGGGTTAGTATTTGTTAATTCATCATCACAAATATCAATCCATAAAGCGACAACGGAGTTTTGATATTGGAACAAGTGAAATTAGACAAGGATTGCGAAACATGAAAATAGTCTAGCAAACCTTGAGACAAATAAAGTTTCATTCTTCAAGGATTCTAATAGCAATCAACCATGAGAATAGGCGTGGTTGCTAGAGGAACACACTCAATGATTTCGAGAGAAACTTTGATACGCTTAATAGAAACTTGTCTTTAGAAAGTAGGTCCAATATAAAGTTTAGGTTTAGGGTTTAATTGTGAAGGATTTGTCATCAAGATGAACCAATAATCCCAAGGCGCTTTTTATCATTATTTTCTACCGTTAAAAATCCAAACTTTACAATTTAACTTTCTTCTAATCATCAATAACAGTTAATTAAATTGAACAACTCCATGTTGGAACGATACTCTCTTTTTACTACTTCCGTAGAACCGTGCACGTGCGGTTTAACTCATCAAGTTTTTGGCGCCGCTGCCGGGGACTTATTGTAATTTGATTTTTTTTTTTTAACGGTTAGACTGAGAAAAAAAATATTTTTCTTCTTCTTTTTCTTTCTTTATTTTTACCGTTAACTTCTTGGGTTCTTATTCTTTTATGCGAAGAAGCAAAAGTCTTGGTGAATTCGTTCTCGAGATCGAAAGATTCTTACATAAGAGAAGAAGAGAAGCACAAAATAATAACGATATGGCTGAGGAACACACTCTTAAGGAGTATGCAACCCCTTCTACGGAAGAGCCACATGCTATTATTGTGTACCCAACAGTTGAGGGTAACAAATTTGAAATAAAACCTACACTTATTTACTTAGTGCAACAAAATCAATTTTTCGGATCACCCACTGAGGATCCGAATTTTCATATTTCTACTTTTTTAAAACTCAGTGGAACCTTGAACGCAAACCAAGAGGTCGTAAGGCTGCACCTATTTCCTTTTTCCTTAAGGGATAGAGCTAGTGCTTGGTTTCATTCATTGGAAGTTGGTTCTATCACTTCATGGGACCAAATGAGGCGAGCATTCCTTACCCGATTCTTTCCCCCTTCTAAAACCGCTCAATTAAGGGTGAGGCTTTACCAATTCGCTCAAAAAGATGGGGAATCTCTTTACGATGCGTGGGAGCGTTTCAAACAAATGCTTAGACTTTGTCCCAATCATGGTCTAGATAAGTGGCTTATTATCCACACTTTTTATAATGGTCTTTTGTATACCACAAAAATTTATCTTGATGCAACTGCAAGTGGAGCTTTGATGAATAAAACTTACACAATAGCATATGCTTTGATCAAGAACATGGCACAAAGCCACTATCAGTGGACAAGTGAGAGAGTCATCACTGCTTCTTCACCCTATAAAAAAGAGGCAGGTATGTATGAAATTTCTTCCCTTGATCATCAAGCTGCTAAGGTTGATGCACTCACAGAAAAATTTGATAAAATGAATACTAGTGTTGTCACACTTGCCCCTGTATCATCTCCTTGTGAAGTTTGTGGTGTATTTGGCCATATTGACATTGATTGCCAACTAGGTAGTGCTATTGAAGGTGTTGAGCAAATAAGTTATGCTCAATACAACCAAGGAATGAGGCAAAATCAAAACTTTTATAAAACTCCTCAAAATTCCTATGGACAAGCAGCAGCACCTGGTTATGCAAACAACTAAAGAGTCCCTCAGAAATCTAGTTTGGAACTTTTAATGGAAAGTTATGTCATGAATCAATTTAAGTAGCTAGAACCAAACCGGATATTTGAATGACTCTCATGCCAGACTCACATCAAAAGTGGACTCCATTGCTACGCACAACAAAATGTTAGAGACTCAAATCTCTCAAGTAGCCCAATAAGTGGCTACCTCCTCTCAAACCTCTGAAATCTTTCCAAGTCAAACTGAAACCAACCCCAAAGGCCACATAAGTGCTATTAACCCTAAGGATGGTAAACAATTAGAGGACCCCATTGTGAAAGTTAAGAACAATGAGGGAGAGATAGGGAGTGATGAGCCTCAAAGTGAGAAAGTCATAGGAGAGAATGAAAAGCCACTTGTTTCACCACCTCATGAGCCTAAAATTCCATTAACACAAGGGTTTGCTAAATCCAAGTTAGATGAGCAATTTAGAAATTTTATCGAAATACTTTCAAACAAATTGCCACCTAAACTTAAGGACCCAGAGAGTTTTTCCATACCTTGTGTCATAAGATCTGAAACCATTAAGAAAGTCATGTGTGATTTGGGAGAGAGTGTCAGTTTGATGCCCTTGTCTCTTTATGAAAGATTGGGTATAGGGTAGAGAAACATCTTTCTAACCGTCAAGCTAATGACTTTAAACAAGCGCTTCGTGGGAGGCAACCCACGAATTTAACTGCTTTATTTTGTTTTTTTTTTGTAGGTAATTGTCCAAAGATGAATTGAAAAAAAATATTTTTTGTGCCTAGGACTAGAGAGCTAGGCACGGCCCGTGCCTAACACATCAGCAAAAAAATTTGTGTCTAGGACCAGAGAGCTAGGCACAGCCCGTGCCTATGGTGGCATGGTCGTGCCTAACACATCAACAAAAAAAATTTGTTTTTAGGGAAGGAGATTGTTGGCTCAAATGATGATGCAGGGAGGAAGAAATCAACAGTCATGAACCATGGCATCGAATTCAAAGATGCCGAACAAAGGAATAGGTATTAGAGATACTATGGTTAGACTGTTGAACACATTGGCTTGCACCATATGGAGTAGGAAAGAGGTAGGAATGATGAGGATTGATGAGCTGTTTATGTTGTGGGCTATGCTTTATGACCACCCTGTTAACATTTGCTACTATTTGATTGATTATCTTGTTTCAATTGCTAAAAAGAAATCGGATGGTAAATGTGGTATAGTGGTAGGTGGAATTATCACCTTCATTGCTAGGAAGTTTGGAGTGGGTAAGGAGAGTGGAGTGAATATGATTGAAGGAAGTATTTATCTAAATTTAGATACACTCACCTCTATGTTCTTTATTAAACCTCATGGTTATACCCACAATTTCCAATTTGAGTGGAAAGTCAATAATGCTAATTGTTTGATTATTCTACCTAATCCGGATATAACTAATCCGGAGGTGGTGGAGAATTTGCTTTATGTTGGCACTAACCCACAGGTACATGATGATGATGATGATGATGATGGTGATAATGGTGGTGATGAAGAGGAGGAAGGTGCAAACTTGCACCATGAACAAGAAGCCGGTGGAAGCTATAATGATGAACGGTGGGCATGGATGCAAACCGAAGTTCAAAGAATAAGCACCGAGCAACAATGACAAGGTGTTGAAATGGCTGGGCTAAGGAACGATGTCCAAAGGGGCAATCGAATAAATGAAGAAAATAATCAAATGCTCCGGAACATGATGCAACACCTTCACCTCCAAGGTCCACCTTATAGACCTCAATAAAATTGTGAGCTTCCCTCTTCCTCTACTCTTCTCTCTTCTCCTTCTCCTTCTCCTTCTCCTTCTTCTTCTTCTAATCATTGAGGACAATGCTTCTCCTAAGTATGGGGGGAGCCAATAAAGTGTCTTGTTTTATTTTTGTTAAGTGTCGTAGTGTTTCCAAACTCCCTTGAACTTTAATTCTTTTGTTATGTTTTGTTGCGAAAGGCATGTAAAGCGGCTTGTTTTTATTATAAATTATGACATGAATTTTTTGTTGTCTCTTCCAAATTGGTCGTTTCTTGTACATGAAAGTGATTTCTTGTATTTTTAAGTGTTCTTGCTATACCCACATCATGTTTTATTGACATGTTTTATTGTGTTTTATTGTTTTCAAGTGTTCTTGTCTCTTCATCACCCTCTCTTCCTCCCCTTCTCAAACCCGTATCCACTGCTCAACCCCTATGTGTCCCCTCCTTTACCTCCTCCACTCGCTCCTTATTTATTTTCCGACCTCTTGATAGCAATCGAAACTGGTTGGCTTTGTCATTGTACAATTTGACCCCTAAGGACTTACCAAAACTATTAATGTCTTCTTTAATGTCTTCATCCTTGCCCTTCAACACCACCCAATTCTTCCAATCGTTATTAACAGAAGTTGAAGAAGAGGATTCTGGAATATGTGACCCTTTACTGATAGCATCTGTTAAAGCATCTGAATTTTTTGACCCTCTGCGTCTATGAACCTTCTTCATTAAAAAATTTAGAACTTGATTACGGTTATCAACAGGTAAACGAGCAATTTTCTTCATATTACGTGTTGAATGCTTCAAAGAATGTTTCAACCTAGAGCTTGTGTTGCGTTCCTTGCTCGCTGTTTCCTTCACAGTTGTTTTTGACGGTTTAGCTTTTGTAATTGTCTTGGGTTTAGATGTGGTTTTGGAAGAGGATACCACACCCACATCCCCATGAATATGGTCTTGGAGCCACTCAATGCTCCAAGGTCCTGAAGTAATGGAACGTGTTGCTCGCGGAGGGCAAGAATGTTGTCGTCGCGGTCGTAAACATGTTTCTTTCTTAGAGCCGAGTGGTTGGGTTTCCACTTGCACCTCCTCTTGAAAGTTCTTATTCCCTAGTTGCTGCCCACCATTCAAAATATTAATAGTCTCTTGTGGTTCATGAATTGTTTTAGAACCGAGTGGTTTGGTTTCCACTTGCAGACCTTTCTCTTGAAAGTTCTTATTCCCTAGTTGCTGTTCACCATTCAAAATATTAATAGTATCATGCGGTTCGTGAGTTGCTTTAGGCTGATCAGAAACAACATTAACAACACTTACGGATGCCACATTCATGCCAAAATCACATTCTGCCCTTGCGTTTCCAACCTCAACGTTAGCACTCAACGGATTTTTAGATAAATGTTGACAATTATCTGCATCAATATCAGTTGCCCAATCATCAACAATATCATTAACAAGATGGTCTATTTGGTCGCAATTTTCACGTGCCACATTATCGAAATTATTATCCGGTATCGACCCATTGGAAACAACATCATTCTCCAATAAACAAGCATCCTCCCCAATAGCAAAACCCCATTCCTCAATGATTTTTAATTCCACTATCACTCCGTCTATGAGAATTCTCTCTGAAAAATTAATCACTTCCAAAGACGACGTTGCCAAAAGGACCCTTGCATAATCGAAACAATCCTTAGAAACTGTGCTATCATCTAACCGTAAAAATCTGCCAGAGTCAAAAATAGCCAATTTAAAAAGCTCTGAATTCCAAGCGTGGATAGGAATACCATAGATGCGGACCAAAGCCCCCCTTTCAAATTTAATAACATCCTGATTCCAACGTACCGGTTTTGAAAAAAATAAGTTATAAAAGTCCTGAGCATCCGCAAATACCGACAAAACATTTGTATTCGAAACACACTGAATGTACACTTTATCAGCACCTAACGGGATAATGTTTAAATCATCAAATCCTGCATCCTCAATTTGTGTTTGAATTACCAGAATGGATTCCCCATACAAAACCGAAGCAATTACACCATTACGTGCCCACAGTAAATCATCAGATTTTGATGTGTATTTCCTTAACAGCTTGGTTACGGTCATAGAAGGGGTGTTGTTGCTTGCTGCAGCACCTGCTGTCACAGCTGCCAAATACGGTTTCCCTGCCACGCCTGCCTCCTTCGAACTCACACCAGTCACACCGCCTCCCTCTCCTCCTACATCCCTCACCTGAACCTTCCCAAGCCTCGCATCCTCCCTCAACTTAGATTTGTCTCCCCCACCTTCTGTATGTTTAAACCCACACTCATTTTTTCCTCCCTCATGATTTTTTTCTCCCTCAGACATCAGCTCTCTCTTCTCCTCCTTCTTCCTCACAGCACTCAAACCCCTAACACCCTCACCCACTCTAAGCTTAACATCCTCTAACGGCTGACGACAAAAGCGTGCAACTTTCGCCTAAACACGAAATTGACCAAAAGTGACATCATTCAGAGCTTTCAACAATTTCTCAACATCCCTAACATTAGCATATCTTGCGAAACCATAAATGTGTCCTTGTTTATTTCTCTTCCTCGACAAGAATAGATTATCCAAGATACCACACACCTCAAGTCCTTCTTTTACAATAAATATGGTACCATATCTGGCACATTGGTAAAATAGAACGTTACGTACCGTTTGTTTTCTGAACCAGAGATGGCATTCTTCACTGATGTCGTACCTTTGATTGCTGGACCTGTAAGTTTCGAAGCGTTCTGCACAGCACCTGTGATTGTCGCACCTGCCAATGATGTTTGCAGAAAGTCTGTTTGCTTCTGTTGTGGATCATACGGAAATTCTAAGCGTTCCCACACAGTACCGCGCTCATCTTGATAATTAGGGTTCACCGGATTACCATAGAAAGCCTTGCCATTATGCGGCGATGGAGCCCTAGACCTAGACTGCTGATAATGCCCTTCCAGATAACCTCCTTGCCTCTCGAAATCCCGCTGCTTGTCCTGTCCTCGAACCACCTGTCCCGACGCTTTCCTCCTCTGCACTCTCACCACAGTCCAATCATCCCCATCCCCCCCGTTTGCTGGCACCCCGCTTGGACCCCTTCCCCCGATTTGTCCTCTCTTCCGGTGAAAGGTAGCGCCGGTGTGATTGATCGGCGGTGCCGCGAAAAATCACTTCTCTTGGTCTCTCTGTCGCTCTCTCTCATGACTCTCTCAAGCACAATGTACTAACATAAAAATAAAATTTAAGAATATTGTTGTTGTCTGTTTAATTTTATGAATCCATTTTTTGTGTGTGGGATTTTTTGGTTATCTTTTTCCCAACTTTTATGGATCAGAATGTGTCTTGTGTTATCATGTTAATTGATTTCATGTGAATTAAGATAACTCATATAGAAAATTTGATTTGTGCCGAACATATTACTTTGATCAAATGCTATAAGTATTACCGCCAAAAGAACCATTACTATTCAGCCAATTAATTCATTGACAATCTTTATTTTATTGATTCGAGTTTATTTCCTAGCTTTTCTAGTTTTTTTTTTTATTGTGGAAAATTGCAACCTGATATGATCTTACATCTTTGGTCTTATTTAATTTGCATCTAAAGAATTATTGGTACTTTTACTTCCACATTTGAAGGCTTTTGGAAATAAGGTTAGAAAGGAAATATGAATACAAGATAGTTTATTTTTTGCTCTTCATTGGGTCATTGGTTTCGTTTTGAGATTAAAATTGATTCACAATTTCTTTTGTACATAAAGTTTATTTTGGGAAATAAGGCAAATATAAATTTGATATATATACATGGTTATTATATATATATATACTTGTGTAATATTTGTTGTCTTTCTTATCGATGAATCTCAAAATATTATGATATAAGTTGGTAGTAAAGAAAATAAGGATCGATTCTTTAATTTGAGAAGTATAGATTCTAATTTTGTTTGTTTATTTATAGATATATAAAGTTTGTTTCCTTTATTAAGGAAAACATTTATGCTAGAATTATATTTTATTTTGTTTAAAGAATCATTCAGTATATATGTGAATCAATTATAGCATGAATATTTTTTTTGGGCATGTAAAGATTCATCTTTTTTATTTGATTCGAAATTGAATACTTTTATAGTATGATTTATGTCTTTAAGATTATTGTTATTAAGTTTCTACAATAATACATTTTTCTCCAATCATGCATTTTGGATAATTTCATGCTATGTTTGTTGTCGCTTGTATGTGATATTTGTAAATGCATTGTCATACACACGTTGGTGTTGTTTTGAGACTTGCATCTTCTTTTCAATTATTGTGAATTTGTATTCACAATTAAGGCTTACCGAGTGACTCTATGGTTACTCAACAACATAATGAAATAATTCGGCCTACATTATGTCGGTAGTGCCTTATAAATTTAAAACATTTCCCATCTGCCTTGTGAATTTAAGACCACTCCCGTTTAAGTTTATTTATTAAATTGTCTAGTAATTTTGGTTGAAACAACAAATTGCAAAAGTAACCCTTGTTGCGTAGATTTGATTCAGTTGGAATTACAAAAGATGTAGTATGTAATTGTTCATGCGAGCTGTTTTAGTCGGCCAAAAGGAAGGCACATCTTGGCCGGATAATTACATATTTGCGATGGTAAATATGCGGTAATTATTAAGTTTTCCATGTTGATAATGAGGATGTCAAAATGCACTCATTATCTGACAGGACTTCTTAAGTTTTATCCATGTGGATAATGAGGATGTCAAAATGCACCCATTGTCTGACAGGACTTATTACCATATTTGATCATTGCATTAAGATACCGTTTGCAGTTAATTCTTAACAGTCAAAAGATTGTGTTTTAATGGTGCTTTGGTATCTTGTTTTGGGTCTTTTAATTTACAAATTGTGATGTTAAATATGTGGTAATTCTTAAATTTTTCTTGTGGGTAACGAGGATGTCAAAAGACACCCATAATCTTGACAAGACTTCTTAAGTTTTTTTTCCATGTGGGTAATGAGGATGTCAAAAGGCACTCATTATCATACAGGACTTATTACCAATATTTGATTATTGCATTGAGAGTACTGCTTGCAATTAATTCTTAGCAGTCAAAAGATTGTGTTTTAATGGTGCGCTTGTTATCTTGTGTTTTGTCTTTTAATTTACAAATAAAGATAAATTGTGCATATCTTATAATTAATTAATTTTGACATGTATACTAATGTTGGTGAGTGTAAACTCGTTCAAGTATTTAAGGGTTTACATCTACACCTGTGATGGTAAACAAATGACAATTATAAGAATTTATTCTTTGTCAAAGTAAATTGTCATTGTTTGATCAATGCTATAAAATACCGCTAGCAATTGATATTATTGTTTAAAGACTTGATATTGATGGTGCACTAGGTATTTTATGAGTACATTTGGCTACTCTTGTTCTCTTTAAGCTAATATTATTTATGTATCTGTTAAGTTGAGTTAAATTTTTTAACTCTTAAAAGTTCTAACTTTTAGGAATTAAAGAATAATATTAACATTATTCTTGGATCTAGACCTTAGATAAGGGTGGTGAAACTTATATTCTCTCACAAATTCAGCATCTAATGTGAGAATCAAGTTTGACAAGTGAGTATACACCAAATCGCATAGGTTATATGTGATCATAAAGCTTAAATATCATATGTATTAGAGGTGTTGTTTAAGATGACAAATTTTTTGTCATATTTTCTTTGCTTAAACCAAGGTGCTTTTAAAGTAATATAGAGAAATACAAGCTCTCATTGGAGAGTGAGTATTTCATTAAGATTTTTTTTTTAAGGATATTTCATTAAGATTATTAAGCAATGAAAATGTTAAGAGCACATTATGTAAATAATTAATCTTGCTGAGACACTATAATTTTGACTATCATATGACTTGTTCGAAAATTCAGTAATTTCGACTATCACATGACTTGTTCGAGAATTCAGTATTTAGTATTCTCTTTGCACAATTAAGTTTATAACTGTTACAGTTAGAAATGACCATTTAAATGATCAATTCATAAAGTGTGTAAATAAGGAAAAGTTGAAACAAGAGAAAATAAAATAGTGCTCATTCGAAAAATACCTCAAAAGATAAGGGCAAATAAAGAAAGATAGTCTTGACTGACTTATGTCCAATGATGTTGAAAGATATATCAATTTCGAAGGGACAAAGTCGATAAATGTTGTTTTATTCATTTTTAGACTATTTTTAGATTGTCGTTGCTAGTTTATTTTTATACTTAATAGACAATTTGGTGAATCATTATTTGAATTAATTTTTTTTGTTTTAATTTCTCTTTCAATAAATCAAAGATATTTTGAATTTTATTTTCAAATGATTATTCAACGTGTCTTTTAAATTCAATTATTAGAGTCAATTCAGTTATGACTTGTGACATTCTATATTGTTTAAAAGTTTGAATACTATAAGTTTTTTTCATCCCACAAATTAAAGAAATTTTGAGACATAAATTGTTAAGTTTTCTTGATGATATTGAGTTTAGGGGAGAGATATGGTAACAAAACAAAATTAAATGAGGAAGAATTAGTTCTAAACTAATTCATATAGTTACTATCATTATAGTATACTCGGATTCTCGTGAGAACATTATTGTTCTTCCTCTCAATCAAGTTAAGAAATTAATTCATATAGATCAAACTCAACACCCTCAAGAATTATGGCTTCTAGGGTAATTAAGAATCGACTGAAAAGAGAAATTTTATTTAGTTTAATTGAAAGACTCTATTAGGACAGTCATTATACTAGTTTGCTTATTATAATTTTGGAGCTGCATAAGATGAATAGAACTAGTATAATATGGTGACATTAATGATACAATATGGTGCAACTGAATAGAAATTTTGTGTCAATTGATACAAAGTAGATGGTTTGCAAAATCATGAAATCCACTAATAAGTTAAGAAATCTGTCTCTTTAGTGTTACCACAAATTCTCATAAAGTAATTGTCTCATTTGGTTTTGAAATAATATTAAGGAGAATTGTGGATTTAGTAAGCCCAGTTGGAGTAAATTTATATTCATATATTCCTATTATAATGTGTCGATTTTATTTTATTCAGTCAACTATGATATATGTTAGTAATGTGAAACCAAAGAAATCTCTAACCAAAGTTAGTGATGAAAGATCCTGGGGACACCTCTTTCGTATTAGACATTTCAATACTTAGATATTCTTCTCAAGGTATTATTCAGATATCACAAAAAGAGTTATATCAATAAAGCTGAAAATAAATTGACATTAAAGTTAATAAATTATGGATGACCTCAATCACTGAGAGAAACTTTTCAATCTCAAATATTGCCCATTAGAAAATTTAAGTATTTTTCTATGCTTTGCCTAAAGGATTTTTATGTGTGATTTTGTTATACGCATTTGGAAGTAGCTTATATAATAAGATTGTTTGGCAGATACTTGAGCAATTCAAAGTTTGAATTATTGAAAAGGCCACCATAAGGATTATTAAGGAGAAGAAGAGAGCTTATCCTTTCATCAGAAATCTAACAATTTGGAGATCATTAGTGTGTTAGACTCACGAAACTACTATAAATATTTATGTCACTTGGTTGCATCTCGTTAAAGGTATTGAAAGACCACTTAAGTTATACAGTAACATAATTCGGTCGTATAGTTATTTAACAACAAAGGTTTTAAGGTTCATTACCTTGTAGATTACTGTTGTTAAATGATAGAACATGTAGAGACAAACTTTATGCTAGCTATACCACTGATCAAAGACATGATGAAGGTGAGAAAAACCACAAGAAGGGGGGGTTGAATTGTGTTTTTGGAAACTTCTTCTTAAACGTTCTAGATAACTGTCCTCAGGTTCAGAGTCTAAAGTAGTTCAGAGTCTGTGTGCAGCAGATAATGTAAAGAACAGAAGAAGAGAGAACACAAGCAATTATACAGGTTCCTTCCACAAACCGGAAGTAGTCCTGTCCTCCTTGCACTTACAAGGAGAGTTCAACTAAAATGTAATCTCAAATTACAAGTTGCTCAATCACACAAGAAAGAGACTTATCTTTGCTCAAGGACAACTCCAAGAGACTTATATGCTCAATCACACAAGAAAGAGACTTCTATGCTCAAGGACAACCCCAAGAGACTTCATTTGCTCAATCACAATTGAAAGAGACTTAACTTAGCAATTACAAAGAATTGAATAAGGTTTTGAATACTTGATATACAATCAGAGGTATTCACAATACAATACG
>Ga0228711_1010277_pt1 | contig 12367 bp, 6 predicted proteins | sample MedpolnodulmetaG_2_FD_177996 | JGI IMG/M metagenome (GOLD analysis project Ga0228711, IMG submission 177996) | Root nodule microbial communities from Medicago polymorpha collected in Santa Monica, California, United States - brown nodules | ecosystem: Host-associated > Plants > Roots > Nodule...
GTAAAACACAATATTGTGCTTCAGAATCAAGTGCTCAATAAATAGTCTTCTGATATCATTCAGAGATGAATTAAAGCAACCAAATTTCGAGCAGTCTGATGTCATGTTACACAGCTTAGAATCAATAATTTCAACAAATCAAGTATTTACCTCAAAAAGATTAATGCGGGCATCAACGTCAAATTTTAGATTTTCTGAAAGCCAGCGCACTCCCTTCTCGAATTCGGTATTGTTGCCCATAATCACAAGGCTAGAGACACATAAACAATCTGTATCAGTTTCCAGTTCAACAAGATGTGCTCGACAGAGAAAGTACCAAACACAATAAAAACAGAACTACACAAACTACTAATTCATGTAGCAGCTGTATCAAATACCTAGACAGCGATTCAATTAGCGAAAGAGCAGAACCATTGTAGTCTTGCGGCAAACGTTCAAGCTGCAATAATAAACGGTTACTTCTACAGTTCTCTAACTAACTTTCTTCTTACGTTCTTAAACATAAACACATGTCATTAATTATTTACCTTCAAATTTCCCAGCTCACTTAGGGAATCGGTGAAAGTTTTTGTGAGAGGTTTTAGCTCATCGTGCTGCAAGAACATATGACAATCTTAACATTGCATCGTGTGTACATTAATAAACAACAAACAATGAGTCGCTTTAACTAACCGGAAATGCATGAGTCATATAGTTGTCATAGGCATGGTGAAACCTACAAACAACAGTAACAAAAAAACAAGAGTGATAAGTATTTAATTTCAAATAAGAACAAAATATTACTCAAAATTTGGACCAACTTTCTTTGACAAAGATTTGCTTATATTTTCAACAGGCTGAGTTAATACTTAGCCTAATACAAAGGTTATGGAAATTCTTACACCCTTCATTGCACCTTCAACAAAATTTCTATATGTTGATTTTTCAATGTATGGAGATTCACAAATGAAACAAAATTCACGGATTGAAGTTGCATAATAATTTGGCAATAATCAATGCTTTATAAACCTTAAATTTAAGTCTTGTTTTTGATAATTGATAACTTAACCGATCCAAATTTGGATTCATTAAAAGGAGCTAAAAATTGATGTAGGGAATAGGATCAACGAATTGAATATTGAAAAGTGTGAAAGCGATTGTGAAATATGGTGATAGAATTTACATACATATTGCGAACTTTTTCTCTGAGGCGTTTTTTCTTGGAAGACCAATGGGGTTGAGAGTGAGAGAAGGAGAAGGTGGAAAGTACGAGAAGGAAGATAAGGAGACATGTCAAATAGTAACGACGAGGAATCATTGGATTTTGGATGTAGAAAGAGGATTGATTCGCGGACTTGGTTTGAAAATGTTGTTGCAAGAGGAAAGAGCAAAGAGCAGAACAGAACAGAACAGGTCGTATAGGTAAGATCTGCTTCGTGTGTGTGTGTGTTTCAATTCCATAGATAGATGATGAATTTCGAGAGTACACGTGAATTTCTTCTGTACTCTACAGTTTTATTTACTTTTTAACGGCAAAACATACTTTTAGATGTGTGTCCAAAGTGTGAAAAATATAATAATCCATCCGTTTTAAAATGAACTTGATTCTCACTTTTCAATATACTATTAATTAATTTACTTTTAATTATTATTATCCACACAACTTTCAAAGTATTATTTTATACTTTAATTTATAATGATGATAAATGCACCAATAACTAGTGAGGTTATTTTAGTAAAAGTAGCATATCTTTGGACAACATTATTCCATTATTTAATCTGTGTGCAATTGGCTAAAACGACACTCATTTTAAAATGGAGGGAGTAAAAAAAGAGATGTGTTTTTCGAACATCCATTTACATCATCTGGTCACTATTATAAGCAAAAATCAACATTTTAAATTCATTCATTAAATGATGTATGTGGTCTATAATAAAGACTACATAGATCATTAATTGAATGAATCCAAAATGTAATTTTTGCTTATAATTGTGACCATATGGCGTATATGATAACTTTTGAGACAACCAGAATTTTACAAAGAAAATAGAGTATTGACACAAAAACCAAAGCAATAGAGAGAAAAAGTAAAAAGATAATATGAGTATGAAAGAGAAAGTTGTCACAAAAATTGGTTGTTCAAATATCATTTCTCTAAAAAAAAAAATCAAAATTAAGTGGTATTGTTAAAATCGTAGATCCTCCTTTTGATCGGGTCTATATTGGACCGCACCTCATTTAGGCATGGCAATGGGGCGGGGTGGGGACGGGTTTGACATTCCCCGTCCCCATACCCGATTCTCATATACTTACCGGTTACCCTACCCATATCCAACGGGGATGAAAAATTGAACCTCATCCCCGTCCCCGACGGGTTCAGGTATCCCCGCCTCATCCCCGTCCCCGCATTGAATAATTTTTTTTAATTAAAAATACAAGTTTTTTTGCTACCCCTAGAGAAATGTTGCAATGCATTATCCAGCAATATGTTCACTTTAACATTTATTAGATCGATTGATTTAGTTGCTCATTTAAATATCGATGATAGTTTTTATAACACGATAATTATCAAACAAAATAACATGACATATCAATATAAAGTAATTTTCTGCATTCGGGACGAGTTTGAATATGAGTTCGGGGTGGGTACCTATATATCCATTACCCGTCCCATACCCGTGTTTTGAAATCGGGGAAAACTCAAACTCATACCCAAACCCAGTCAAAACGGGAAAAACCGTCAAATTGGGTTTGGTTTGGGCGGGTAACTACGGTATGGGTTTTGTTGTCATGCCTAATTTCATTCATTAGTAGATAGTTAGTACAAGGATCTTTTCATCCACACTTCAAGTGATATTTCCTTCGGTCTTAAATTTAAACAAAATTAAATATGTTTAATCTCAATTTGGATTAAATACATTTTGATGCTTGGTTGTATTTAAGAAAGGCCAGAGTATTATGGAGAAAGGAGAATCCACAACTTTAATCTCTTTCGATAGATCTTTAGTTAGTTTCACTAATCAGCAGTCTAACTGTGTGTCTGAAAAGTCATTTGTAGGGTGGAAATGATGCTAATGTTAGTGGTGACCACCATTACAACCACACAACTCAAAATGCAATTCCAATAGGTCAAATACTTTGGAGCCTTTTCAACGAACACAATTGACACAACCTTCAAACAAACTAACAATACCAACAAAAACGTAGAACAAGAGAAACGTAAAAAATAATGTAAGACATTGCATCTCAAACTAGACAACAATTAAGAATCCAACTGACAAAGCTGTCATAGTGGCTTTGGAGGAGGAGGCTTCGTAATAGTGTCCACCGCAACGGGGATTGGAGTCTGAGGCGGTTGACTAGGTGGGGGACGCTCAACTAGAAAGAGAATTGTCATAGTAAGTTTGGGGAATCCGAAGGGTAAGGCGAGCCAATAAGGGGTTGGACATGGTGTGAAAATGAACACCATTGATGCTGGTGTGGTAGGTTTGACAGGGGGCCTCGGTGGATGATCTGTGGCTGAGGGGTGATCGGCGGTCTGGTGGATCTAAAGGCAGCACAAGAGGAGATATCGAAGAGAGAAGCACCATTAGATGGAGGAGGAGGAGGAGGACCTACACCAAGGAAGAAAAAGACACATGACATAAAACCCCAACTAGAAGTTAAAATTAGATAACATTTGATAAAACTGTACTGAAGCTCAAAGTCGTTTTATATTGATTTAATGTTTAACTTATTCACGGATAGATGTAACTTCAACTTTTCAAGATTCAAATCATATTTTACTATTTGTTTCAATTAATTTTTAACTTCTTTGATTTCAGTGAGTTTCAGTTGGGTTAGAGAAAATTGAAATCTAACAATTAGAGCTAACATCTTCAGCTAATGAAGAGTGGTGAAGTGTGCCAAAGAGGTTTGGCTGTCCACTTTGGATTTGGGTGATCCGTTTGTCATCAAAGTAGGCCAACACTGTTGGATTTTCACCTTGGTCTCTAATCTCTAATGGTGGCAAGTTCTGGTAGGTGGTTCACTTCTTTCAATACTTGCAAAGAGAAAACTTCCTTTGCTCAATTTTTCAATTATGCTATATTGCTATACTAATGGTGATTAATTCCAATTACCTGCTGGATACGAGAAACATGGAATTGGAAGCATAAGGAAATGCATCAGTAAGAACCTTTGATGCAAACTTTAGACCAAATGTTATCCTTATCATTCTATAAACAGAAACAGATCTCCCATAAAAGACCAAATGATCCAATTAGAGATTAGCCATTTTCACACAATCCAAACTAAACCCTGCATGTCTTTTCATGCACCAGCACAAAATTGTGAGCCTTTCTTCCAACTGTTCTCAAAAGAGTTATCCTGCCTAAGCCTATAACACTGGTCAGTAGGGTTCTATATAGTTAGAAGATCAGAGTTCCCGTGTTGAACTGGGAATCAAAAGACTGAAAATAAGTTTTCAGAATTCAAAGATCAAACTGGCTCTTTATTATAATTTAATAAAGGACAAGAGCTATCGTTGAATTTCTTCTGTTGCTTGTTCCCCCTTTTACTCGAGCAGTTACTGCAGAGCTTCCCGTGAGTATACAGAAGGCAATTGAGGTCAAACTTAAGTTCATCCGGGATCCTTTGGTTTAGATGAAGGTAAGTCTTGTTTCTGTCTGCAACAGCTGGTACCCAACCAATGGTTTTCGCAATCTCAAATATCTGCATAAATATTCAAGTTTTAAGAAATAACTCAATTGAGTCATATGCTGTAAAAGAAAGATGGAATCAGTAGTACATACGTGAGTGTCCACAGGAAAATCATCTAGCTGAAGGTTGAACATCAACACACAAGACACCTATATCAATCACGTAATTAGTGAAACCAACATAAAGAAGGAAATGACCTAAACATTTATGTTGAGTTTGAATATTAATATAAGAGTATTGCAAATTTTGACATTATGTTAGAAAGATGGAATAAAATACAATCAACGTTGATATATATCACCGATACAACAAATTATCCTATTAATAACATTTATCATACTTAATCTCTTTGTATTGGTGAAAAAGAGTTGCACAATTAAGACAAGGTCTGATGTCTAGGCACCATGATATCCCCCCAAAACAAAATGGAAAAGTCCTTCCTTCATCTGATTTGAAAATTATCCTCCTCATGAAAAAGATTTTTAAGAAAACAATGTCCTAACCTAGGAAACTTTTTTATACTTCAAGAAAATAAGCAGCAAGGTGACAGGTAATGAATCACTTTACTCCCCAGGCCAAGCCAGGGTCTGCTCTCTGATAATGGGAATTCAATAGGCTTTACAAGAGTCAATACCTTATAAGCATGTGCCGTGACCATTAAGACCGTTGTCTCACATTGCACATAACATCAAAATTAAACCTATTATCTTTAAAAAAAATCAACCAGTCACTAAAAGCACTTTAATCATAGTTTTTGGGAGGGATGTGGCACATATGGTGTCTTCACTACACCAAACAGGTTTGGGTAAAATACTACATAGTACATGTTGTTAAAACAAGGTCATATCATATACTCATATACATGCATGCACCTGCAAAATAAATTAAATAAACTTACTGTGATGTACTTCAGCTCTGCTACGCTGAGCCTCTTAACTATATTTTTTTTTAATGGCAGCCTCTTAATTAAGTTCAAAAGTAAAATAAAATTAAAAACAAAAATATTGACAAAAACAACATCACCACAAAAAATGTTCATAATTTTTCTCAAGGCTGTCACTTTGTTAGATAAAATGTATGAGATGTGGAGATCAATAAAAAAAAAATGGAGAGCCGTCACCTCTGAATGATATAACAAGGTGCTGAAGTAGTCATTGAATTGAAATGACATCAGACAAGGAAAATTGAATGGGAGGAAAGCAACATTACGCGCCAGCGTTTGTGTTTTTATCAAATCATAACTAACACATTTATTTTTTCTAAAACGTATTAGCTTTGCAGCTACCTATGAGCATTGTTGTTTAAAAAGCCAAGGGAATTAAGATACTCAGATAATGAGTTCCAAAGTCTGTTGCATATTGCAATCGTAACATTGTAATTCAAGTATTCAACAAGAAACAAGGCAAAGATTATACATAAAGCCTTCAAAAGCAATCCTAATCGTAATACCTTATATATAACAATGATAAATAAATGGTTCAGGTGACTAAAATGGTGATCACAATACTAAAAAGATGGATTAGGAAAAGAAAATTACTGTTTTGGGACCAATTCCTTTGAAAAGAGACAACTCAGCTTTAACTTCATCAACAGAAAAGTCTCTCAAATACTCCAAACACATTTTCCCCTTTCTCTCTAACAAACAACTCAACAAATTCTTAATACATTTCACCTTAGTCGGCGCTAAACCTCCACACCGAATAGCATTCTCCAACTCCTTACTCTCAGCACCAAGCACCTTAAATATACAAAACAACACTGTTTGAGATAACACACAACCATAAATTAGAAACACAACAACACTATAACGAAGTTGTTACATACATGTTCCCATGTAGGAAATAACGATTTAAGGGAAGCAAAAGCCTTATTGGAGTTGGCTTCTGTTGTGTTTTGTGAGAGTATGGTTCTGACTAAACCGTCGAGAACGGTTTCCGGTGGTTCCACGGTGTCGTTGGTTTGTTGCGATTTGCGGTATTTGGCGAGTTCAGGAGGTATGCCGTGGAGGGATAAGAGAGTGTCGCGTATTTCGAGGCATTCTTGTGGGGTGGGTGCGCTGTGTGAAGGGAATGGGTTTTTTGGATTCTCGGTTTTGATTTGAGGTAGCTGAACTGAGTTTGGGTTTCGATCTCCTTCGCGCTCCGTCTTAACCTTCCTTTTTCGCTTCTTTTCCATTCTTTTCTCGGGTTAAGCTTTACAGCTTCTGGTGTGTGTGTGTTTTTTTTTGAAATTGGATTAAAATAGAGGAAATAGGCAGAAATTGTAAGTTTCGTCAATTGCGCTATTTTTATTTTTGACAAAAAACATTCTATTAATCACAGTAATATCTACAGGCAAGTGTTTTTTTTTTGTGTTAAAAGTATTTGCATATAATTTTAAATACAATTTTGCAATATATCAATAATCTAAAATAACCAAGGAAAAAAATAATGCGGAATTATAGTGAAGAAAAACACCATACAACTCAATTACTTGCAACACAGACTATCAAAGTTTCAGCTAGTTTTTAGTTAGCAAAATATAACAACTTCCCTTGATTATTATTAGAAAGTTAGTTATTATGATCCTATGCAATAGAGTTCATAGGAACTTATTATACTCTCTCATAGGATCTCTGTGAAAAGTTGTAATTGTTTCATTCTCAAGTAATCAAGAAAACTATGATTCACAATATTTTCCCTCATTTTCTATCATTTTTCAATTCTCTCAACATAGATATTACTAGATCAAGAATATGGTGGACAGATTTGTACATCTTATTAACAAAACTTGTACTATTAGCTTCAATTATTACTTTGAAAATCTAAAGAAAGAACTGCACATTATTTTGCAACCTTCTCATGATAAATTTTGAAACTTAAAATTAACAATTCTCATTGAGGGTTAATTAACTAACTTTTTGTGGTGGGTTAATTATAGACTCTTCGGTTGTAAAAGAGAAGAAAAATCGTTAAACCGTGGAAACAAACAAATGTATTAATTTTCCTTAAAAAAAAATATGTATTAATTTAAAAGGGAACAGAAAATGTATTTGAATAAACAATATAAATAAAACAACAAATCAGTTTTTGATACAATTAAAACCAAGTGGTTTGGTCCTTGAACACAGGTCAATTGGTAGGGCTGAGGTTCAAACCGCGGATACTCCACCTATTCACCTTAAAAGTGAATTATAGTCATTAAACTATTTGACCAAAAAAAGGTTTGAGTGAAATAGTTAAAGTTGAATTATTTGAGGGAGTGCAGGTTTGAATTGTGACTAAACACAATATTTAGCCGCATTTACTTATCTTTCTTTGGACATATTTTTTCACGGAACAAGATGATTAAGATTAGGAAAATGTTAAAGATTTTTTCTTAGGACACTTTTTAAGAAAATAATTATAAACAACCCAATTGGGTTGCTCGAGTGATGTTGCTTTGGGATTTTATAGTGTGTTTATTTTAAGGTCACAAATTCGATTTTCTATGATGTTAATTTTGGTGGGATAATCCATATAAACTTTTGCTTTGCCTTTAAATGAAGCCCCACAACTGAACCCCTAAAATTAGTCGATTTTATGGTCAAATATCAAGTTTTTAAAAAAACAAACATTATTTAAAATAAAAAAAAACATAAAAACTTAACTTAAAAAAATATGTAGTATTCAACTTTTTGAAATTCTTTTTTGACTTTAAAAATTGTTGTTCCCGATGTAAACCTTTTACTTTTATATTTTTAACAAACCCCTTGTTAACATGACCCATAAAAATATCCTTTCAAAATATAAAAAATAACTCGAACCGCTAATCGATTGCATCACTAAGTCAATGATCGAGTCACTGTGTCATTGATCGAACCGTATGAAAAAATCAGATTAATTCAATTGACTCGTTTGTAACTCGTTCTTTATAATAAAAACCGTGTATTACATTGTATGATTTTGTTCTCTAAAAAATTTGTTACTTATAAAAAGTAAAAAAATTAACATATTTCATAGTTTATTTTTCAAATTTAATCCATTGACTATTATACAATTACCAATCAAAAACAAAACTCAATTTTAAGAATTAAATTGATTTTCATAGAAAGAAATTGCGCTATTTTATTTTTGACTAAAAACATGCTATTAATCACAGTAATATCTACAGGCAAGTTTTTTTTTTTTGTGTGTTAAAAGTATTTGCATATAATTTTAAATACAATTTTGCAATATATCATTAATCTAAAATAATGAAGGAAAAAAAATAATGCGGAATTATAGTGAAGAAAAACACCATACAACTCAATTACTTGCAACACAGACTATCAAAGTTTCAGCTAGTTTTTAGTTAGCAAAATATAACAACTTCCCTTGATTATTATTAGAAAGTTAGTTATTATGATCCTATGCAATAGAGTTCATAGGAACTTATTATACTCTCTCATAGGATCTCTGTGAAAAGTTGTAATTGTTTCATTCTCAAGTAATCAAGAAAACTATGATTCACAATATTTTCCCTCATTTTCTATCATTTTTCAATTCTCTCAACATAGATATTACTAGATCAAGAATATGGTGGACAGATTTGTACATCTTATTAACAAAACTTGTACTATTAGCTTCAATTATTACTTTGAAAATCTAAAGAAAGAACTGCACATTATTTTGCAACCTTCTCATGATAAATTTTGAAACTTAAAATTAACAATTCTCATTGAGGGTTAACTAACCTTTTGTGGTGGGTTAATTATAGACTCTTCGGTTGTTGTTAGCTTAGAAAAAAAGGGCACCCCATCCATTGCTGCACTTCAACCTGTCTTAGAAGATATCCTTCATTTTCTCAACCATCAACACTGAATCGGGCAAGTATCTAATAAAGAAATTAATAGTTGTGCAGATCTTATAGAAGACTCGGGGCATCGTAAATATTTTAATTGGACTATATTTTTTTTTTCTCCTCATTCCTCTCTTAGTCTTAATTTACACTTCGATGTAATGGAATCCAACATGAAAAAAGTATCAGAGGTTGACTTTTCTTTAATGCAAACATATAGCCTCAAACCAAACTTGACACGTCTATCCAACTTAGCATGTGTTTAGTTTCTCATTTGCAACACACAAAAGCGTGCTTGCACGTTACCCAATGCATTTTTGCCGTAATTTTTAAAAGCTTCAAATACTAATTTTTACATTAACATGATTTTTCGTCGTGATTTTCATCAAACCCTCATTTACAAACGTGGTAGTTAAACATGCACTTAGCCTATGCTTTGAACCATGTTAGATATTCATTTATGTGTTCCAAGAAACCTTTTGCCCCGATTTTGTTTAAGCTATAGTAAATTCATTTATTGTGTTTCAAGAAACCTTTTGCCCCGTGTTTGTTTAAGCTATAGTAAATTATAGCTTCTATTCTGAGTTTCGACTCACATGCAGCATATTTAAACCACAGAAACAAAGAAATGTATTAATTTAAAAGCGAGCAAAAAACGTATTTGAATAAACTATATATATACAACAACAAATCAATTTTTGGTACAATTAAAACCGAGTGGTTTGGTCACGTGAATATAGGTCAATTGGTGGAGATAGTGCATTGTTCTTTGTCGGGATTGAAGTTCAAACCCCGGATACTCTACCTATTCATCTTAAGGGTGAATTATAGTCATTAAACTGTTTGGCCAAAAACTAAATGGCTTGAGTGAAATAGTTAAAGTTGAATTGTTTGAAAGAGCTCAAGTTTGAATTGTGACTAAACACAATATTTATCCGCATTTATTTATCTTTCTGTCAAATTTAGATTCCAGGGGCACATGTTAACCACGGGAGAAGATGATTAAGGTTAGGAAATGTTAAGATTTTTTCTTATAGGACACTTAGTAAGAAAATAAATATAAACAACCCAATTGGGTTGCTCGAGTCATGTAGCTTTGGAATTGTATAGTTTGTTCCTTTTAAGTACACAAATTCGATTTTCCATGATGCTTGTTTTGGTGGGATAATCCATATAAACATTTGTTCTACCTTTAAATGGAGCTCTACAGATGAATGTTGAAACTGAACCTCTCAAATTAGTCAATCTTTTGGTCGGATATCAAGTTTAAAGAAAAAAAAGATAATAACTCATCTTAAAAAAATGTGTAGTATTCGATTTTTAAAATTCTTTTTGACTTTAAAAATTGTTGTTTCGGATGTAAACTTTTTACTTTTATTTTCTTAATAAATTCTTGTTAACATCACCCTTAAGATTAAATAGAAAATAGACGAAAACAATTGTTTACTTTAGAGTTTTGTTAGGTGTATATAATACGCAATATTCAATAGTGTAGTTATTTCTTCTTCATAATTCATTTATTTAAATTTTGGATAAATTATATTTTTAATCTCTTAAGTTATTCAAGGTTCCGCTTTCGTCTCTTAAGTTTGTCTCGCTTCATTTTTCCCCCTCTTAAGTTACAAATATTATACAATTTGTTCCCTTATGTTTTTTCCATTCAAATTTGGTCTCTTAAGTTATGAATGTTTAACACTTTGCCCCTTAAATTACAAATATTAAGAAATTTTAATACCGGATAGAAATGGCTAAAGTGTCTAAATTTTGTAACTTAAATGATCAGAATATCTAATATTTATAAGTTATGTGATAAAAAAAAAACTGAAGGGACCAGATTTTTTAACATTTGTTAAATGGTCAAATAAATCACGGGGTCTTTAAGTTTAACGTTTGTGTCATATTGATCACTTAAATTTTGTAGTTTTAAATTGATCATTTACGTTAATAAAAGTGTACACCCAATTCTTTAAGTCATAAAATATATGCATCACTATCACCTTTTCATAAAACTCAGTGAATGTTTTTTGTTAAGTTGGTAGGTCAAAATTTCTATCTCAAAACTGAGGTTCATACATGTATTATTTAGTCTTACGTTGAAATAACATCCATTGATTACTTGATTTAATTGTAGTGTTCTTAATGAAATATTTATATGTAAATTAAGATTGAATTAAGAAACAATAAGAAGTATGTACGTAAATCAAGCGTGTTTGATTACTTTTTTAACGAAGTTGGATGATGAAATGAATCAATTTATTACAAGTACTCCATCTGCCCTAAATTATATGATATTTTGGACATTTCACGCATGTTAAGAATTGTAATTAATTTTGTGTGAAAAAAAGATATTATGAATTGTTTTACAAAATTGTTCTTCATAAATGATATGTAAAAGATAAATGAAAGAAATAAAAAGAGTGAGGGTAATAAATAATTAAGGACATAATAGAAAAAGTAGCATCAATGCTTCATTGATATTGTAAAACGACATGAGACAATTTTTTTTCTAAAACGACTTATAATTTAGGACCGGAAGAGTATAAATTTAAAAGACTAACTTGTTTACATTTAATGACATAAAACATCAAATTTAAAACTGGGTCTGTTTGGTGCATTAGAGGGGAGGGGAGAGGAGGGATTTTAATGGCGGGAGGTAAAGAGAGGAAAATGAAGATATTTTAATTAAGGGAAATTCTATGGTGAAGTCGTGAAAATGACTTTTTTGATGAAGTTAACACTATAATCTAATTGTAGTGAATAACACCCCACTGTTTGTAACATCAAAAGTTCAGTCCCCATAGTATCATCAATTCATCAGATTAACAAGACTACACTTAATCTAATTTTATCCTACCTTGTTTTAAGTGTAACACCCCACAAAGTATAACA
>Ga0228711_1010279_pt1 | contig 12366 bp, 5 predicted proteins | sample MedpolnodulmetaG_2_FD_177996 | JGI IMG/M metagenome (GOLD analysis project Ga0228711, IMG submission 177996) | Root nodule microbial communities from Medicago polymorpha collected in Santa Monica, California, United States - brown nodules | ecosystem: Host-associated > Plants > Roots > Nodule...
CTTTTTTTTTGTATTTTTATTTATATTTTTTTTTTTTTTTTGGGTTTATGATTTTTTTTGTGTGTTAACCCTCCGGTTTCCGATGAAACTTTCCGGTAACAGAGTTTGGCCGTGAGATAAGTATAACCTGACCAAGTTGGTTTATGATTCTACTTAAGTAGAAAAAAATGCTCTTTATCACAGAAAATGGGTATTTAAATTAATTTTATACTAAATTTTGTGATTACTCAGTGTAGTATGTACTAAGTATTTAAGGTATAATGGTAATAATGTTTTAATGGTAATGTAGTATTTCTGGTAATTATTTTAACTTGACTATAACGGTACTATTAGGATTAATTTCACTTCCTTTTCTTGTATTAAAATCATTATTTCATACATTTTCTGTTTTTTTAGTCTTGGTTTATTTGTGGTAAAATTCATGTGGACTGTGAAATTTTCCTGTTCTGTAATCATTACTCATTGTTGTAGTGTAGCTGTTACTTCTTTTAGTCAAGTATTGCTCTTATAAGCTTTTATTCTATTTAGTGATTAAATTATTATATTTTTGACTATTTATTGGTAGTGTGATATGATTTATGTTTGATTTTTATTGTTTATTTTAATTTTGGATGCAACACATTGAAATTTTTATTATATGATGTGCTGAAATGTAAGCAAATGAATGATTGATGGCTATAATTTTTTAGATTGCTTTATGTGTTGCTAATGAACTAAATTTTATGTGTTTTTTTGTTGCGCAGGACGAAAACATTCAACTGTTTTGTGGTTCTGTTGTGTACCTTGTTTTTTGTATCTTCATATGGGTTGTGCTCGGCAAATGTGAGGCCGAATTCACCGGACTATGATGTGTTGGGGAAAATATGCAATTTCGGTTTTACAGACACTGTTGCTGATGGCAGTAGTTTTCAAAGTGTGTGTCCAGACGCACATTCATTATGTGTTCCTTCGAACGATGAAAAGAGAAGTCCTAAAGCGGCTTCTTTTCGAGGTTCTGGTAGTCAGTGCAATGGTTCGTTTTGTTCAGGGTTAGCTCGTGACAGCGAGGTGACAAGTAACATGAAAGGCTTATTGCTATTCCCTGATGTTGGTATTCATGTTAGCATTATTTATTGTGGTAATCTGCGCACTGATTTATATAACATGCCACCTGAAGTATCCAACTTGCAAGAGAATTGCAAATTGATTATTCTTAATAATGACACAACTAGTCCCGAGGTTGAGATTCCGTGTGAAAACGCAATGCATATTTGTTTGGAGCATCAAAGGCTTTCATTTGTAGGGATCAAAGATAAAACCGAACTTGACAGTTCTGGCAGTATGAGGGCTGAGTATGTGGTCGGAAACAAGGATTTGCCACCAAATGTGAAGGTATGGATATCTAGCTCCCTTTGTCTATAACTATTTGTTGATGAATTGTTTTCATTTCTGTTAAGAAAAATTTATATAATGTTCTGTTTTTCGTTTCAATTTCAACTGCATCTAGTAGCATTACTTTGTGAATGGTTCAGTATTATGTTCACATTATGCATGAAATATATGATGGTTCCATCAGGTGTTCTTGCTTATAATATTAAACTTGGCAATTTATTGCTCTATATACTCTTGTATATATGCAAATATGTAAATTTACTAATGTTGCTTCTTGTATACGCAGGAAACAGATAAAACAGATGCAGATGAATTAGTTTTTGGAAAGTGGGTGTCTCAAGGATCCACTAATGACATTTCTGTGCTTGAAGATGATGAGGTGCTATTCTCAATGGCTCAAGTTGGAAGTTATGTCTCAAGGTGGATCACTGTTAAGAATCCTAGCCATCATCCAGTTAAGATGCAGCTTATTTTGAATACAGAAGAAATAATTGATGAATGCAGGGGTCCGGATGATATATTACACAACTTTTCAGCTGGTAATTTAGTTATAGATGAATTTATTTCTGAAGCAAAGCATGGATTCTCAGTGCCGAAGAGTGCAGTAAGAGAGGCTTATGTGAAACCATTTGATTATGCAACTTTAGGGCCGATAATTTTTTATCCATCCAAGCGATGTAGATGGAATGGTTCAGCGTTGATCAGAAACAATCTTACTGGTGTTGAGTGGATACCTTTAAGGGGTACTGGAGGGCTGTGTTCCCTAGCTTTACTTGAGAGATCTGAGCATGTTCAGAGTATAAATTTTGATCTTAAAGTGCACAATCTCCTCAGTTTCTCACTTAAGTATCACGTACTTCAAATGAAAGACATGATTTCTTCCTGCTCACAGCCTTTAGTGAAAGAGATATATGCCAAGAACACAGGGGACATGCCATTGGAGGTGAAAACAATGAGAGTTTCTGGTAGAGAATGTGGGTTGGATGGTTTTAAGATTCATGATTGTAAATGTTTTGCTCTTGATCCAGGGGAGTCAATAAAGTTACTGATATCATACCAAACTGATTTTTCTGCTGCTAGGGTTCATCGAGATCTCGAACTTGCTTTAGCTTCGGGCATTTTTCTAATACCCTTGAAGGCCAGTGTCCCTTATGATGTGCTAAGTAACTGTAAGAAGTTCGTGTTTTGGACGCGAGTAAAAAAGTGGTTGCTTGGATTCTGTCTTGTTGTATTCTTATTTTTTATGATTTTCTGCGATTGCTTTTGCAATAACCACAATAACTCCATCCGCATCACCTTGAAACATGCCGCGGAAACCCCTGCACTGCCTTGTAATCAGGGAAAGGATAGCTTATCTATGTCTGATAAAACGAATAATATGTTTTGCTCAGTTGGAAAAGACACATCCTCGACAATGCGGGCGACCTCTGTCAGATATTCGTATGATCTAAGTGCAACCTCTGATCAGGAAATATCTCAACATTTGACGCAGGATTCAGAAAACCATAAACAGATTAGTCATATTTTGGATACTCCAAAAGAAGGAAAGTCGCCAACCACTGCAGTTCAGAGCTCTGATGTTGCGAAACCATCTCAACAGAGTGAACTAAAAATCAAAACAAGAAAAGAAAAAAGTAGAAGAAAGAAGAATAAGAGTGTTGGTGCAAAATTAACCGCGGTGTCTGAAGTTTCAAGCAGTCGAAGTGGGAATTCTACACCTTCATCACCCTTGTCCCCAGTTGCCCCGGCATCAACCAAATCTAGCAGGCCATTGTTTCCTGATGTGAAGCAACCCCCTCTTCTAGGTTCCCAAAATCCTAAAAAAATCCAAGCTTCTACATCTGCTGCAAAGGCGAATACATTGACGCAAAGGGTTCCAGTAAAGTCCTGCAGTGACAATGTTTCTTCTCCAAAAGTTTCACATTCACCTTCAACAAGTGATGCTACTATACCCTTGAAGATGTTTTGTGCTGCTTCTCCCATGCTTGGTATACCTCCTCCTTCCTCCTTGGTGTCAACACCTAGGGTTAGCTTAAGTTGCCGAGCTCCGGGATCGAAGCTTGACAAGCAAAAGACTGTTGTAGCACCAAAGGCAGGGCATGCAGAAGAGTATACCTATGATATCTGGGGTGGCCATCTTTCAGGGATTCATTTATTAGTTCCAAAAGATGTTACTTGTATGAAATCTAGTCCTGCTGAAAAGAACTTCAACAGCTTCTTTGTTGGGGAGCCACAGGCAATAAAATAAAATGGCTATTTAAGCTGATAACATAATTCATGTGCTTTTTATTTTTACTTGCACTAATAATAACTTGCTAAGAGATAAAACAATTAAAAAAAAGTAGATTTAGGCCAGTTCACTATGCATATTAGTTTAATTAATTGAATTTTTAAATAAAATTAATAGATAAATCAATTCATTTTTTTGTCAAACTAGTAAAAGATCCGTTACGTGACATTGCAATAATTATTACCTCGGAACCAAAATTAAAGATATCATTTAGAACTATAACAAAAGAAAAATCATGCCTAATCTGAATTGGCACAACTTCAAATTGTACCATAAATTTCATACAAGTTGAAGATGGTTTAAGATACAAAGATCAAATACAGAAATCAAATTGGATTGAGCAGACTACACATACAATTTTGATTGATGCAATATAGCCATAACCCTTCACTACATTTTTGTGAATTCACAAACTTAATCTTCAAAACATCTCTAACACAGCAGTGAAGTTGTTTATGCCATTCAAAAAATCATTCATCCAGGTCAAATGTCTTATAAATTGAATATGTCTGCAGCTTTTTTTTTTTTTTTTTGAAGAAGCTAAACTAACCCCCTCAAATTGACACCAGAGATAATCGAACCTGAGACCTTGAAGAGAAGCACACTCTCAGGTCCCAAGCCAATACCACTAGGCCAACCCAAGTGGGTTTCTGCAGCTTTATTATTATATGTATACATCCCATATATTTCATATACAGAATTCAGGTTTCTTATTTTTCTCTCTCTCTCATATTATGTAGATATAACAATGAGATAACAAACCTGAAACTATGCATGGTTACATGTAAAATATACTTTAACTAAACTCATTAGCACAAAATCCTTTAATTTGTACTCAATATTTAAAGGAAATATTAAAATGAAGCGACAAGACCAAGTAGGTGGTTTTGTTTGTTTTGAACAAGGATTAGATTTGATGTTTAGTCCATGTTGGGAATATTTGTCTGCATGTCAGTGTAATAACTCTAGAAATCAGGCTGCTTAAGAAGTTAGGTGCAATTGTCAAAAAATTAAGAAGTTAGGTTTCATCAAAATAAAGTTAGGTGTTAATAATATAACATAGTTTTTAGATTGAAGAGGGCAAAGAGAAACCTGATAGGTCCATTTTCCATTTTAATTGGACTTTTGTCTCAATGGCCCCACAATTTCCCAGGGGAAATTATTGGTACACAATTGTCCCTATAAAGAAAAAATTGACACAATTGTAGCAACCTGTTAATGTTTTTATGTGTTCACATAGGAGTGTTATTTAGCATACAAAAGACTAACTGTTTCAATGATTCTTTTGTTTTTTGTTATGGCATTTATCAAAATGTATGCAATGTTCTTGGATTCTCAATGTTTGGATTGGAATAAGCCTAAATTGTGAAGTGATATGGTAAATATATTCCACACCTTTTTAATATAACCACATAATTTTGTAAATATATATACCTCACACTACATGTAACTGATAATTTGATTGGGAGTGTGGGACTGTTGGTGTCTCTTCTTCTGTTTTACTTGAGGCACAAGAAGTAAGGCCTGTGTGGCTCATTCCTTTGATGGGACTTTTGGACTTTGTTTTCTTGCTATCTTATGAACAAAGAAAAATGTTCAAGTTTTTTCTTTGGTACAATATTGACTAAGGTTGACTCTCAAGTAATAAATACAATATGTTATATTTATAATTAGCTAGTCATTGCCCAGGGACACTAGTTAAACAATTAAAAATAGAAAGAAAAGACAAAATTAGCATTAAAAAGAACACTTTTCAAGTTTTAAAAAGTAAAATATATCTTTTAAAAAAATGAAGTAAAATATACAATTTCCAATGTATTATTTCCTTTTATAATACCTTAACTAGTGTCCCGAAGACACTAGTTAGCATTTCCCTTATAATTATAAACAGATTCTTTCTTAGCCATTTAAAAATGTGAGTACAAGGCAAAACTAATCCAATTTTTTTAAAATGGAAATTGGAGAAGGAAAATTATTAGTTAAAAGTGATACTAATGATCATTTTAGTTATAATGGTTTCCAAAAAAATTGAACCCCCCCTAAAACAAAACAAAAAAATTTGTACTCCGTCCTCTAAGAGATAACCATCAATCTCATTGAGAATATACAACAAATTTATGAACTCGTAGTCCTTACGGTTAGATAATCATAAGTTCACAATCAAACAAATTTGGGTCATTGAAAAAATATCAAATAGTTGATATTTTTTTTTTGAAGAAACAAATAGTTGATATTTAAAACAAATTTTCAAGATTTGCACCTTTTAATTTTTGGTTCTCGCTAACCAGTTCAAGGGCTAAGATCACTGATGCAACCAATTCTGACCGTAGAGAATCCAATAATGAAACTTGCATATAATCTACCAATTGCAGAATTCTAGACTTCACTAGACGTTGGTATTTTCTCATGGGAGTAGAGTTATCCCTTTTTAGTGGGTTTAATTGAATGCCCTGAACTTAAAACCGATAAGACGACCCTCTTTCGCCTTACCTTTTCATTATGTATGTTGAAGGCCTCTCGACCTTAATATGTGAAGGAGAAAGGTGTAATGATATTTGTGGGACTACTATTTGTACAAATGCACCAGTTGTCTCTCATTTACAGTTTAAAGATGATTGTTTTCTATTCTTCCTATCTTGGGAGAGCGAGACCGTAGCAATGAATAGCATATTCGCTACATATGAGGAGGCTTCTAGGCAAGTGATTAATTTGTAGAAGCCTGAGATTTTCTATAGCAGGAACACGTCAGATGAGCTCCATGCGACCATGGCTTAACTTCTTGGTGTCAGGCAAGTGTTAGGTGCATGTAAATATCTTGGTCTCCCTTCCATGATAGGTAGGAGTAAAAAAGCTACTTTCAAATATGTGAAGGATCAGATTTGGAATAAAATAAATTCACGGAGCAGTTGGTGTTTGTCACAACCAGGTAGAGAGGTACTAATCAAATCCGTCTTGCAGTACATTCCCTCATATGTAATGAATGTGTTTCTTCTACCAGGAACACTTATAAATGAAATAGAAAAAATGCTCAATTTTTTTTTATGGGTCATAGTATTACAAATTCTAGAGGTTTACATTACCCCCAAAGTGTTTGGTGGAATGGGTCAATGCACAAGTTATGAGGACCTTTACTAATCAAACGAACCACAAATGTGAGGTTACCTGGCGCAAACCAAGTGTCGGTCGTTATAAATGTAACATGGGTGTCTCTTTCTCGCTAATGTTGAACAAAGTCGAACTTGGTATGTATATTCAGGATGATGAGGACCGTTTTGTTTTGGCTAAAACGGGTGGCTATCTCCATTAGTTGATGTAGATTTGGGGAAGGCTCTTGGACTATTGTCTGCTCTTCAGTGGGTTCGTGATCTTCAACTGTTTAATATGAATTTTGAGATTGACTCAAAAGTGGTGGCAAATAGTATCTACAGTAGTAGAATCGGTGTCTTGGATTTTGGATCAATTATCAACGATTGTTGACGCTTACTTTCTTCTGATTTAGCAACCTCATGTGAAATTCATTTGGAGACAAGTCAATGAAGTTGCCCATTGTTTAGCTAGGATAGCTCACTGTCAAGCTAGTTTCCATATTTTTATTCGAATTCTATCATGTATCTTTAATCTTATTTTAAATGAAATACATTAAGTTTTCTCTTGTAAAAAAATATATTGTGCATTTTGAATTTTTTTTGTTTCTTTCAGCAGTAGTACAAAAAAACTCAAACTCAAAATTTTAAACTCTTGCACCCGATTCTTGGATACACCCCTTAGTTTTTCAATACACATGACTGTGAATAGATTAAATATTAATTATGGTGTAACTTTTGCCAGTAAATTGGCTACATTCTGGCCGTTAGGAATTTACATGCAATAACTCAATCTCATCAAACAAAGTACGTTTGAAGATAAAAGCTTGCATGTCCATCGATGGATACCATAGCATATAATATGAAAGCCATATACTATAATACATGTTACAATTAATTAAGCTCACAAAATTTTAATTGGGTTGGGACCATTAATTTCCATTCACAATTGGCACAAAAACTGATTTTTCAAGCTAGACATTGGCCATATATACAACAATATAGTTAGACGTTGACCTTTGACAATAGCAAAACAGCCAAATACAAATTATCATTGTACTATTGTATACAAATAAGTTAAGAATGATAAGCATATAGATAGATACTAGTAACTTCTATTTCAGAAGCAGTGTCTATATGTGTAGATGAGTGTGTATGTATGTTCTTATTTTTCGTTAAGCGGTTAAAGTATTAACAAGTGGAAAGCTACCACTCACTCGGTCTATTTCAATTGGTCCATGCTACCAATTGGATTTATTTAGGTGATGGCCCATTTTTTTATGTTATTAGGACCATTTTTCACAGCATGCAATGACTATGACTTATGCTATCACTATGTGCTTACAAATTAATAATCATCCCCCCACACACATATATATGTTATCACTTAGTGTATATTTGGTAAGTGGGTACGTATATCAGAATCACGGTGACTTATCGTGATTGTGTAGAAGTTATAAAGTATAACTTTTGAAAAATTACTATAAGTTACAGTGATTCCGACATACTGATGACAATCTGTCATTTCACATTTTTAGAGTCTTTTTATGATATTTTTGAGTTCACAAGCAAGATTAAGCAACAAGAAAAGCAAGAAAAACTGAAGAAAGTGAAGAAAGGGAATCGTGTCACGATTACTGAAAAACGGGTCACGATTTGGAGTTTTTAAGAAACATGCATTCGACGTTGGTGAAAACGTGTCACGATGGCAAAAACGTGACACGATTATGAAAACCCTAACTTGGGTAGTTGTTACTCAAGGCAGAAACGTGTCACGATTTACTTAAATCGTGCCACGATTTTAGGAGCAGATGTTGCCTATTTAAGCTGAAGACTATTCTGAAAACAAGGGTTACGAATTGGAGAGAGCAAAGTGCGATTTTGAGACCTAAAGACGGCTAGGAGGGTGATTTCTTCAACCTTCTATCAGTTCATGTATGTTTTAATTCCTATATTGATTATGCTATTTGTAAACTCAATTATGAGTAGCTAAATCTCTTAGAGATTAGGTCTGAGATGATTCTTTGTAACCCTAATTGAACCATGTTGCTGTGAAACTCTATTTATTGTGAAAGACAATCTAGTTTTTATTCAATTCAATTGTTCTTAATGCTTTTTATATCCTGATCAAATATAAACATGATTTAGTGAGAATGAATGACTACTGACCATAGCTTTCTACTTAGACAGAATTGAATTGTTCTAATAAACATGGTTAGTCTGGGAATGTATAATCGTTTGTTAGTGATATTAGGTTAATGTGCTTAAACCTTCAAAGATTATTAGACCACCTAAGGAATTAGAGGCTGTAGTCTGAGAAGAGGGTCCTAACTCAAGGGATTGATTATGACTATTTTGTTAACTATCGTGGAACTAGAAAATCATTCATAAGAATAGGTGCAGTATACCAATTAGGGGAACATAGATGATTTGAAAGACCTGATCCCATGTCTCTTCATATTTTCTAACCAAACCTATATTTTCTAACCGAATCTTTATTTTATGTTATTTAATTTTATACAATCAAACCAAATCTAAACAAAATAATTTATACATCCTAAATATTTACTTTATTGCTAAATTGAGATTAACACAGTCCTCGTGGATACAAACTTATTTTATTACTTCGATAAGTTTTAATACACTTACCAATTGTCTATCACATACTCATCGTGATACTAAACATAAACTTAATATACTAAAAAATACGTACGAATCTTGGATTTGTAGTATATATGTAGGCTTTATGATTTTTATTTTTTTTTCTCTTTTTGTACGATTTTCTATTTTTCTCTTTGCTAGGAAACATAAATTAAGCTATTTTATAAGGCAATCTTGGTATTTTGGCTCTTTTATTCACTTTTTGTTAATTAAGATTGTTGATTGATTAGGACCTAATAATTTAGTGTACATAAAAGTGGAAATATGACTTTAGATAAAGATATATATTGGGCAGAGCCGTGGCCACCGGTGCCGCAAGAAAGCTGGTTCTTCTGCATGCATGTGTTTCAATATAGTTGAAAAGAAGAACATGCCACGTTCATTTCATGTAAGCAGGTTTAGCAAAACCCCATAACAAATCTAAGCTAAGATTTCAAATTCCAAAACTTTGCATGTATTTCCATGGCAGTGAATGTAGTTTAATTAGTGTATGGGTTGAGACCCTTGACGGATCCAGGATTTTTGAATAGTGGGGGCACAATATAAGAAATTTGTAGCATTAATAATTTTCCTCTACAATTTTTCATATTATGCAAATTTTGAATGGTTTTCTTATTTTGGAAATCAATAAAAATATTTTTCTCTATATAAATAACTAAACAATATTTTAACCGATCATCTCTCATTCGATTTCGTATCCGATTCTTGATAATATTCATACTATCAAGAAAGAATTTGAGATATATGATGATATGTGTGGGTCAAAAGAAAAATAATTTATGATAAGTGTGGGCCATGTAGTCAAAATGTCAACTATTGATACATTATACTACTAAAAATAATAGTTTCTAAAAATTTAGTGTAGGCACAAGCCCACACATGGATCAACATACATCCATCCCTGGTTGAGACGTTGAAGTAGTGCTAAGAAAGAAGTTTAGGGTTCGACCCTAAACATATTCTCTCTGTCTCCAATAAACTAACACTAACATTTATATGATTTTGTTTATCTGAAAAATTAGTGGATATAAAAATTAGTCCTCAAAATTGTATATCATTGGTAAAAATTGTCTCTCATTTTTACAAATTAAAAATTATGTAGATTCCTAAAATTGTAAAATGTTATTTGAGATGGTGCAACAATGACACAATGTACATAGTTATGCATTCTGATGTGTGGGGCCTACGAGAGAGCCCTCTACGGGTGATTTCAAGTTTTTTGTGACTTTTACTAGTGATTTTTTTAGGGCAGAACATCAGACGGGTTTGGAAGGCCCAATTTCGATCGTAATTGGACTCGACTTAGGAGGTTCTCGAGTAAACCAAAATGATGGATTGTTCCGGCCGTTTGCTACACTAAATAGGCTAGAAAGAAATAGAAAAAAAAATTGAAACCCTAAATTTATAACCAAAAAAAATGGAAAAGTTTTATTCTTCTTCCTCCCAATCCTACTACCTAATGTGTATCAGAAAAATTAAAGAAGAAACATAAAGGATGATTGATGGAAAAGAAAAGGGAAAAAAATTTGCTAAGAAAGGAGAAATGAATAATCAGATTCGTTTTACAGAAACATTGAACTAGAAAATCAAGCCCTAAATCCTAATTTTACCATTTCAGAATGTGAAGACTGGCTTGAAAATCATGATTGTTTTTTGTTGTTGTTAAGTTCTGCATGTTGCGCCCAGGCGACCATAATTAGGTTTAGTTCTGCCTGTTGTGAAGCAGAATATATGGCTGCTCCACAAGCAACTTGTCATATGGTTTGGTTAGAAACACTTCCTGAAAAACTCAAGGTTGGTTATAGAAAATAAGTGTAATTGAATGCAGACGGTTCATCCTTTATTCTGACTAAAAGCCCTATTGCACATGGATAAAATAAGCACATAGATACAAAATTCCATTTTCTTTGGAATCAAGTAACAAAAGGAAAGCTAAAATTTGTATATTATAGGTGGACATACAAATTGTTGACATTTTTACCAATGCATTAAGAGTTGATCCATTCAAAGTATTAAGGATAATGTTAGGCATTATACACTTGTATACATTGGATTGAAGGGGAGTGTTGTGAATTCAATTCAATGTATTGGGTTAAACTCTTGATCTTTGTATCAATTTAGTGTTAGTGATCCAATTATGTGGTACTTCCTCCGTCTTACAATAATTGTCTCTTTATCCATTTTTCTTTTTCTCAAAATAATTATCACTTTAGAATATCAATGCAGCATTTATTATTATTTTTCCATTATAATACCCTTATTTATTGAATTTCATCCAACTTACTCAACTAACTACAATTAATAAGAGTGTTGTAAATAATACTCCCTCTGTTTCTAAATATAAGCAAAATTGACTTTTTAGGTTCATTTATTTAATGATGTATGTGGTTCATTATAAACCACATACATCCTTAAATGAATGAACCTAAAAAGTCAAATTTGCTTATATTTAAAAATGGAGGGAGTACTAATTTTACCATCAAAATCAACATAATTAATTATTTCCTTAATAATTGTGCATAAACCTTAAACGACTATTATTTAGAGACGGAGGGAATAGTTGGTAATTTGTTGACTGTTTTAACCATTAATACCATTATTTTTTATTTATTTTTAAATAATTAATATCGTCATTGTATGTTGATCAAATTGTATCGAAAGTAACAAAATTAATATTTTAATCAACAATTCATTGATGATGGTTCCTCTAAAAAAAATCATCGATAACCATTACTTTTTTACTTTTAAGTTCGATTCTTACCACTAAACAAATACTAGCTAAATTTGAGTTCAGCTCCCACATTCAACAAATACCAATGAATTAACAAATAACGTACTAACATTTTGCTAAAAAAAAAAACGTACTAACATTAACATTTTTTTAAAAAATAAACTATGGTTGGTTATTGAACGTTACAATTGATTTTTTTTTTTTTTTTAAAAAATAAAAAATAAAAATAA